>ENA-OPAA01000115-OPAA01000115.1-human-gut-metagenome-genome-assembly--contig:-NODE-115-length-54349-cov-6.468578_pt1 | contig 54349 bp, 79 predicted proteins | sample MGYA00241049_ERZ501414 | MGnify/ENA primary metagenome ERZ501414 (study PRJEB25962, sample SAMEA2042520) | human gut metagenome | biome: human gut; feature: human-associated habitat; material: faeces... | reverse complement strand
CGGACCGGCAGGAACTCATGAAGCTACCAATGCGTTAGCCTGGCGACCGGCGTGACGCGGAGGGAATGTTGTTGATCGCCTGCACCCGGAGACACCTACGCTGAACTCTTTTCGGACATGGGTTCGACTCCCATCGCCTCCACCAAATGTGAATCAGGCGAACCCCCCACGATCTACTTCGTGGGTGCGTTCTTCGTCCTGACCATGCCGCTCCCTGAGCGGTAAAAAATAGGCACTCGGCCTTGATGGCCGGGTGCCTATTTCTTTTTGTCCTGCTGACAATATAAACAACATAGTGCGGTCAATAATTGTGCAGTATACACCTTGATAACAATGCGTATGTGTGGTAATATACAGACACAATAAAGGACGGAGGTAAATCCAAAATGACCGCTAAATACTTTGCAAACTCTGCAAAATATCAGATCACGCTGAACCGTAAAGAGGCCGAGGCTCTCGCCTACTATGGCAGCTCCTACGACTACCTGATCACCGCTCTGAAGCTGTGGAGCGATGAGGCCGCTGAACTGAAGATCTTCGTCGATAACAAATTCACCGTCATGGCCGACCTGAACCGGGCACTGGCCGCCAGCAAGAATTAAGGAGGGCACCGCAATGAAGAACGTTCTGATTGATATGCTGAAGGCTCAGGGCTTCACCGCCGCACAGTCCATGGAGTTCGCTTGTGAACACACGCTGCTCTCCAAGAAGTACGAGAAGCAGGTACAGACCTGCTGGTACGGAGAGCAGACCTCCACGCTGGAGGTCAAGTTGTTCGTCAATCTGGAGGCCGGGGTCTGCCGAGTGTGGTTCTATTCGGATGGTCGGCGGGATGCCTACAAGGAGCGGTGGTACTCCACTCTCGGCAAGCGCACCTATAACGCCATCGCCGAGACCATCAAAAACGCAGGGTTTGAGATTTGAATATCGGAAACGCCCCGGCTGGTGCCGGGGTATTTTATTTTAGAAAAATATTATTTTATTCAATAAAACACTTGACAAAAATAATATTTTAGTGCATACTATAATCACAGCAAGGGAAACAAACAAAACGGAGGAACGAACAATGAAAGAACTGGTTGAAGCAATGAAGAAGGCAAAGGCCGAGGGTTACAACGCATTCGGCATCCGCGTGATTGAGAATGAAGTTGGCGTTCTGAATGTCGGCGATGCTTGCCCGGATAGCTACGATTGGGATTACGAGCTTGACTGCTCCACCCGCGATACCACCGGCGAAAAGCTGGGCGGTGCTTGTGCAATCGAGATCAACACCTCTATGTTGCTGCTGGACGGCGACGATGATGAAGATGTTGCAGCCGAAATCGAGAAGGCCATCAAGAACTCCGCTTGCTACTACGGCGAGCAGGTTCTCCTGATCGGCGGGAAGTTCGGCAGCGAGTATGGCAATGATGAACACGAAATCATCATCGAACTCGCCGATGTTCTGGCAAAGGTTGACCGCTGATGGCGGCCCGCCAGCCTGTAACCCTCACCTGTGAGCGGTGCGGGCAGTCTTTTGCCGGAGCCGAAGAAGCCCGGCGAGGAAACATACGACAATTTTATTGCAGAGGAAAAGGAAAAGGAGAACGAAAAATGAAAAAGATCATCAACGGCAAGCTGTACAACACCGAAACCGCAAAGAAACTCGGCGACTGGGAGTCCGATCAGGACTACCGTGGGCTGTACCACGAAGAAGAGTCCCTCTACCGCACGAAGTCTGGAAACTATTTTTTGTGGTGCTACGGCGGAGCCGCCAGCCGGTATAACCAGCAGATCGGGCAGAATGAGTGGTCGAGCGGTGAACTGATCCAGCCGATCAGCGAGGACCGGGCTAAGAAGTGGGCCGAGGATCGTCTGGACGGCGATTCTTACGAGCGCATTTTTGGGGAGATCTCCGAGGGCGAATCGGAGACTGTATCCGTAATTCTCCCCCCGGATGTTGTTGCAAAGCTGAAGGAGGAAATGGAGCGCAGCAGCAAAAAGCGAACGGACGTAATCGTCGAAGCCTTGCGGCAATATCTCAAATAACGAAAAGGCCCCCGGCAGCGATGCCGGGGGTTCTTTTATGTCGCCGTTACATCCAGATCGTCCGGGTTCTTTGCCAGCTTTTCTGCCAGCTCGCCGAGGGCATCCTCTGCCGTGAGTTGGTCGTTGTATCTGTACTCGGCGGTGCGCAACTCGCCGCAGTTGCCGTCTGCCCATGAATCCGGCACGTCGATAGTCCCGGTGATTGTTACCTTGATTTTCATTCGCTGCTTTCCTTTCGTTCCACGGCCTCCGGCTCGATCAGGTCCTCGATCTGGCAGCCGAGAACCTTTGACAGCTTGAGCAACTGGTAAACGTCACGGGGCACACGGAGGCGGCGGCACCATGACTCAATGGTCCGAAGCGGCACCCCGCTCTGCTTGGACAGGTCGGATCTGGTCATGCCTTTTTCAATTAGCTTTTTGTCGATGGGGGTCATGTTCTCGGTCATCGTCAGTTTTCTCATGCGGCGATCGCTCCTTTTCAGGGTCTATTATACTGCGTGTGTATGGCTTTGTCAATTTGACAAAATAACCATACATACGCATTGTTATTTGTGCAGTATACATCTTGATAACCATGCGTATGTATGGTAATATATAATCACAGAAAGGGAAACGGAGAAAATAAAAAATGAAGAACATTGAAATGATGAAACAGTACATTCGAGAGAGCAACCTGACCGGTCAGGTGAGAGAGCTTGTCAATGGTGCGGATATGGATACCGAAGATGCAATCGAATATGTGTACGATGCTCATGTTATGAGCAAAAAGGATTTTGCTGCTAAGTATTTGGGTTGAACCTTGAGAAGGAGGTCTGAATCATGAAACGGTATGAAGTCCGTTACGGGACGCCGGTCAACTTCAAAGTCGTGAAAACCGAATATCGTGATAGAGCCGAAGGAGTGTTCGGCACTGCGAAGCGGTTCGCGGAAAAGCACAACTTGAACTGGACGGTTTCCATCTGGAACGACGGATACCTCGAAAAAAGCATCAAAATCAACCCCGCCTGACGATGGCCCGAGGAAAGGGCCGAAACCTCCCGGCAGCCAGCCGGGAAGGTCGCGGGAACCACCTGCATATCGTGAACAAAATTTTAGGAGAGCTGAATTATGAAGCTGCTGGATCTGTTGAACGTGATCGAGGACGACACCCCGATCTGGATCTACATTGATTATCCATTTCCGTGTAGAAAGGAGGGGCTGTTTTTCGGGGCGGTGCAGTTCGCTGCGGAGAACGATTCCGAGTGGGAAGGCTACCGTGTGGTGCTGACTTTCCCGGAGTTGTATAAGTCCCTCGGCGGGGTTGCTGGTATGTCGATTGTTTGTGAAGGAGGAGCCGTGATGGGTTATCAGATGAGCGATTATGAACTGCGGGCCGGGTACATTGCGATTCGTACCGCAGAGGATATGGAGCGGATAATCGGGAAGAAGGTCGTCGCTACGAACGACTACTTCATCCGGCTGAAACGTGATCTCCGTGAGTGGATCAAGCGTGATGACGGAGAGCCTCGCAACGTGATCTTCTTTGATGGTGGCGGGCGCATTGCTCTGGAAGAACTGCCTGTCAACCCTGAATGGTGTCAGGAAGATGTTGAGGCGTGGTTCACGGAGAATCGGTACATCCACGGAGTGAATTCTCAATACGACTGTACCGGGTGCCTGTTTACCGAGTGGTTCAAAGTGTTCAGGCGGCGGGGCCGCTGGTACGCATATCACTGCATCGGGATGGATATTTAAGGAGGACGAAATCATGAAAATGGTAAACGCAAAGGGCGAGGCTGTCTATTTCAACCGGGCATGGAAGCATGGGAAGGAGACGTGGGTGGTTCAGGGCATCGGCGAAACGCTTGTGATCGGGCGTGACCGCCAGAAACGCAGGAGCCGCACATTCACCCAGCTGCCGCAGGCTGAGAAGTATCTTGCTCGCATGGGCTTCAAAGCCGTCCCTTGAGCCTTGATTTTTCCAACGGAAAAAACACCCCCGGAAAAGCTTAGAAACTTTCCGGGGGTGTAACTTTATTCTGAACACGCAAAACGCCACGCAGGGGCTTTCTGCGTGGGTACAGAAAAGGGCAGGTGCTATTGTGCATCTGCCCTTTGTTTTGCGTGTGGGTTGACTCGCTGCAGAGCCACTCTGCGTAGCACAGGTTGAGCCACCCGGCTCCGCTCTTGAGTCTGCCGTAGTTGCCCTGCGCCTCGGTGATGGTGAAGATGTTCGGACCACGGACGACCACGGAGGCGGAGCGCTCACAGTCGGGGCTTTTCCAGCGCCGCCTTTGCCCGGTCAAAGAAAAACTGGATAATGGCACCGATGGTCTCATCGGTGATGGCCCAGCTGATGAACCTGCCGTATTTGCTGGTACTCAGGGCGACCCTGAGCATCTTGACGACCCACGCCTTGCGCTCTGCGCCGCGCTTCGTCCCCTGGATCTCCTGCTCTGCCCGCTCGATGAGGTCAAGCACCAGAGGCTTCACGGCTGCGCCGTAGCCCAGCCGGATGCAGCCAAGGGCGTAGAAAATAAAGCCTCCCAGCATCAGCACTGCCGCCACCGGGGCGGGCAGGATGCTCACGATCTTAGACACTGCTTCCATGTTCGATCACTCCCTTCTCAGTCACAGATGGGCAGGGCTTTGGCCCGGTTATACAACTCCGTGCCGGTGCCGTTGCCTCCCAGTGCGTGGTAGCTTTTGTACAGGTATTCCAGGTTCTTCAGTCCCTCTGTATCAATGCTTCCCTGCTTGATGTACACCGTACAGCACTGATACAGCCGGTCGTGCATGATGGCCAGCAGACCGTTTTTCACTGCCTGCCGCTCCTCCTCCTGTGCCTTGATGCGCTTGGATAAGTTTCGGTAGGCCGTGGCCAGAATGCCTGTGAGTCCGGTAAAAATGAGCTCACCGATATGCTTCAGGATAAATTCCCACATGGGTTTACACCTCCCGGAGCCGGGTCAGCCCCTTTGCCTTGATGATCCGAGGGTAGTTGACGGTCGTGACGTCGAGATCCACCGGCCCGTTGATGCCCGGCACAGCGCCCCTGCTGGTGTGCTGGTGAGCGTTGTACTTAAAACTAACCTTCGGGGGCTTGCCCGTGTAGTCCGCCAGCCATACGTCCCACCGCCCGGCAAGTCTTGCCATATCCAGATGGACGTTGGCGTAGCTCGTGTAGGTGTAGAGCTGGGCGAAGAAGCCCATCTTCTCGATCTGCTCCAGATGGTAGGCTGCCAGATTGGATAAGTCCCCATAGGGCATCCCGACAAGATTCAGCGATTCAAGATCCACCGCCACCGGCAGGGTCAGCTCCTTGCCGTACACCGTCTGCCGCAGCAGGGCAAGCTCTGCGTCAGCCATGGCCTCGCTGGTGGCGCGGGTGTAGTAGTAGACGCCTACGTCCAGACCCGCAGCTTTTGCGTTGCGGTAGTTGGTCTCAAAGGTCGGGTCGATATACAGGCCGTCTGCCCGCTTGGAGAGCTTGCGGTTGGCGCTCACCGCCCTGATCATTGCTCCCTTGTAGCCCGCCGCTGCCACCTGCGCCCAGTCGATGAGGCCCTGATAGCGGCTCACGTCCACAAAGCGGTAGGGAGGCCCGCCCTGCCAGCCGGTCACAGCCTCTGCCCCGGGGGCTTGGGGCGCAGGCTCAGATTCGCCGGTGTCCTGCTTGTCCCCCGGGCCAAAGATGGCCCGCACCAGCTTTTCCAAAAGCTCCAGCAGCTTACCCATCGTAGTCCTCCCCCGTGATCTCCTTGTACCGCTCTGCGGTGATCTCCCCCTCAGCCACCCGCTTGGCCAGCTCCCGCTTGACTCCGGGGCGGCGGTGTGCGGGCATCTCTGCCCAAGCCTTAGTGCCTGCAATCAGGCGGTTTGCCCAGATAATGTTCATGGCGATACCTCCTTATTCCTTGTTCAGCGCTGCGTCAAGCTCACACAGCGCGGTTTCGATGGTGGTCAAATGCTCCTGTGATGCCATATCCAGCTCGCACACGGCATCCTGCAGCTCTGTAGCGGCTTTTGCGGTGCGCTCCGCCAAAGGGCCGGTCTTATCGGTCATCCGGTAGTGGTGGTCGATTTCGTACCAGTCATAGCAGCGCCCCTCCGCGTCCTCCGCGCTGCGCAGCTTGCGAACGACCCGGAAACTGTCGGTGATGGTCTGGTCGGGATACTCCCGCTCAAGCTGGTGGTAGCCGGTCAGGCTGGTGTGAGCGCCGCCGATGGTCTTGAGGACCTCTGCGCCGCCCTTTGTGCCAAAAACATAGTCCATGTCAGGTTCTCCTTTCTCCGATGCTCTCGGACGACGTGCTTCAGGTCGCGGACGACCCGCTCTCCCCGAAACAACCATTGATAGAGGTGATAATTGTTGCAGTGCCGGAGCTGCCCGAGGCGGGAGAGCAGGCTTGCCGCCGCTCTGGGTGCGATGGGCTTCCCCTGCCGCCTGCGCTTGCGATACCGTGCCAGCGCCCGCTTGATGTGCAGCAGATTCCGCTTACGGGGGATGGCGTACCCTCTCCCGTACCGGTAGCCTACAGCGTCCGGTAGCCGCCCTTTCGCCCGCGCAAAGCCGTGCCGGGGCGGGGCAAGGGGCGTCTTCGGCTGCTTTTTCGCCACCGGAAACACCTGCCAGTCCCCCTTGAGCCGCAGGTCGTGGGCGTCAAGCCAGCCTTCGACCAGCAAACGGAGCTTTTTCAACTTGCGCCTGTTCGGCCCGAAGGTTGTGATGTTGTCCATGTACCGGGCGTAATGCTTGCACAAGCCGCTCTCCCGGATGAGCTGGTCGAGGGGCTGTAAGACGGCGTTGGCAAACCACTGGGAAGTGTACGTCCCCAGCTTTACGCCGTCCCGGATGATGCACCGGATGAGGTCGAGGACACGGCGGTCCTTGTAGAGCTGCCGCATCCGGGCCATGACGACTTCCGGGGTCAGGCTGTCGTAAAAGTGGCGGATGTCTCCGCAAAACTCGTACTTTGTCCCCTTGCGGTCGTACTTCATCCATCGCTGGATGGCGTTCTTTTCCCGGTGCGGCCCGCGCTCCCGGATAGAGCCGCAGCAGTAAAAATCCATTCCCTGCATCATCCTGGGCTGTAACACCTGGATGAGGGCGTGGTGGACGTACTGGTCGGGCCACTGGGCCGGTTCGCTGATGGTGCGCCATTTCCGGGCGTTCGCATCCCACCGCTGGCTGACATGAGGCTTTTTCGGCTCAAAGCCGCCGACGAGTATTCGCCGCAGGTCTTCCACCCGCTGCGGCTTGGTCTCTTCCACCCACGCCGTACAGGTGTTGGGCTTGTGGCCTCGATTCCAGTGGTGGGTGCGGTTCACTTCGTCGATGGCGCGTAGCAGATTATCATCTGAGATTAGCGTATCAAAGAGCTTTCCAGCTCTCTTCATGGGATACCTCCTTTTAGCTGTACGGACGTTCCAGCGCCCCTTGCGGGGTGTACTAGCCCGCTCCCAAAATGCCTATCTTCACCGTGAGGTGTGCGGCTGCCTGTGCCGTAAAATGTGAGGTTGGATAAAATCAAAAAGGAAGCGGCAGCCGATGTTCCCGTCGTAGCCCGACGCGGTGTTGTAGTTGACGTAGAACAAACCATAGTTGGAGTTGTGGCTATAGCAGCCACCGACGTAGAGGCACGGGTACGAAGAGTCGAAGTTCCAGTAATCGCACGGACCCGGGAACAAAAACACCGGCAATGCACAGACAGTCCCATATAAAGTTCAGCGCCTTACGGCGCGGTTATCTGCGGGGGTTGCGACCCCCTCAGACTCCCCCGTTGGGGAGTTCCTGGAGGCGGCAGCCGATGTGCCCGACGTAGCCCGACGCGGTGTCGTAGCCGACGCAGAACAAACCATAGTGGGAGTAGTGGCTATAGCAGCCACCGACGCAGAGGCACGGGTACGAAGAGTCGAAGTACCAGTAATCGCACGAGTACGTTGCGTCATTACCGGACGCGGATGTGGGGATAAACATCGGGAAGCCGCCGTTTGTCTTGACCTTGAATGCGGACGGCCAGCCATTGGACGGAACGCCGACCGCCGTGCCATTGCTGCTGTCGCTGAACTTGGATGGGTTCAGGACGATGTTCAGGCCGTTGCCGTCGTTGTAGCAGCCATCGCACCAGTCCCACACGTTATCCCACAGGCCCTCGATATTGCGGTACTGCGTGCCGCCGTAGGCGGCCCGGCTGCTCTGATTGGTGCCGGTGTGATACGGCATCGAATCGGTATAGCCCATCGCGAAGGCGCTGCTGCTCGGACTGCATCCATAGCCGATTTTTGCCTGACTGTTCCAGTCGGCGAACTCGACGATGTACAGCAGCCAGAGCGTAAACCTCATAGCAAAATCACTTTGCCAGATGGCAGAGCCGAGGCCGTGGATGTTCGCCCGGGCAGAGGAGCGGGTCATGTTTGTCTTGGGGCTGCCGGTGCCGCTCTTATAGCTGCTGTTGCAGTGGTATCTGCCGATGTACACCACATCCCGCTCGCCGTGGCCGTCGCCTCTGTCCATGTGAGCGGGAGAAACGGAGTAACCCGCCACCTTGCGGTCTGCGATCTTGATGGTCATGCCAGCGCCATTTTGCTCCAGCTTATACCAGAATTTGGGGATAGCCACCATCGTGCCGCCGGTGCGCTCGCTCTTTACCATGCCCGCCCAGGGCTGCAAGCTATCAAAGGGGCTGCCATAGCTGCTTGCGCCCGCGACATACGGCACGGGGTCGGTAAACTCTGCCGCCTCGTCGGTGCGGCTCCATCGGGTGGTGCTGGTGCCGTCCCAGCTTGCGCCGTAGATGTGGACGTAGGCAAGCTCTACCGCATAGTCTTTATATGCGGTGGCCGCTACAGTTTCGGTGGTGGTCTCATCATCCTTGGCGGCAGTGATACTCCATGTGCCAAGGACCGGAGGGTACAGCTTGACAGTTCCGGTTCCTGCATCACCGGTGACCGTGGCGGTCATAGTGTTGTCGCCGCAGGTGGCTGTCAGTGTACTTCCCACCGGGGCGGTCAGGGTCAGAGTGCAAAAACGTGCAGTTGCAGTGTACGTTTCTCCATTCTCCAAGATCTCCACCTCTGCGGTGTCGCTGGCGGCACTCCCCTTGGATGCCTGCACGGTATAAGTGCCGGAACGCTTGATGCGCACCGAGGCGTTTCCGCTGCTGTCCGCTGTTGCGGTATATGCCTTTCCGGTGGACAGAGTTGCCGTAACCACCGCGTCCGGGGCAGTGGTCACATTCAGCGTGGCCGCAAAGTAAGGCAGCGTCAGCGTGTATTTACCGCCCACGACATCTACCGTGATGGTGTCATCGGTGGTCAGACCGGCCAGTGATGCCGTGACCGTCCACTCGCCTAGCCGGGGCAGCGTGGTGGTGAAGCTGCCACCAGTCGCCGTGCCGGTGATGGTGCTCTGGCCGTCGGTCAGGGTCAGGGCGCTGCCTGCGGTCGTGGTGACGGTGAGCTTCGGCAGCGTATTGCCAAGCACCACGTCAAGCGCCTGCTGCAAGTTGGATGCCCCGGTACCCATCGTATCGGTAAAAGATATATCTTTCGCCGCTCCGTACTGGTCGAGCATTTCGCGGACGAACTTTTTTGCGGCCGCTTCATCCATGATCTGGCCGCTGTCCTCCAGCTTCTTGATGGCTGCGGACAGGGCGGCGGAGATTACGTCAACATGAGCGTTAGTGTCTTTGTCGTGTTTTGCGAGAATTTCTCTGACCCACTTTTCGGTGGCAATGGTGTTAGGGTCTGCGGTCAGATAGATCTGCGCCGTATTGGAAATTGCGAGAACCCCGAAAAACTCCATCAAGAAGTTGTTCATGGCGACCTCAGGCTGGATCTCGAAGCCGTGATCATCCTGAAAAATGACCGCCAGGGCATCGCTGTCGCTATCATCCAGCTTGGCGTAAATACCGATCTGGTGCAAGGTATAGCCCTGCTGGAGTCCATTGTTGCTGATCTGAATCTTGATTTTGTACGCAGCATCATCGCCCTCGCCGGTCATTTCGCTGCTGGCAAGGATGAGTGACTGCTTCTGGTCGGCGACCTCGGTAGCGTTGGGAAGCTCTGACGCCTGTACAGTGCCAGCGCCGCCGACTGCTCTTGTGAAGGTCATGCGCTTTCCGGATAAAGCCTCCGTCAGCATGGACGAGCCGAGTGTCGTGTATGCCGAAGAATTCCAGCTCATTTTCATTCCTCCGATCCTGCCACTTTGGCAGTATTTTTGATGTATATGCTTGCGGGTACTGCTCCGGCAAACGCCGTCACATTGCCGGTTTGCGGCTTGATCTTGCCTCTCACCTTGGCGGTCATGGTAAGGGATACTCCGCAGGGGGCGGCGGCGATATAAGCTGTTGGGTTCTTTTGCGGAGTGTCAATATAAATTACCTTTTCAAGGTGAGCCGAGCATCGTCCAACGAGCTTCAAAAGCCGGTTGATTTCGTCAAGCGAACGATCCAGCAAGTCCGGATGCTGCGAAAGATCGACTTTAAGCTGCCATTTTCCGGGAATGCCGTCATACTTGAACCACTCAACGACTTCTCCACTTTCTCCGAAGACCGTCTGAACCAATTCCTCGACCGCTGACACGGTTCCGGCTCTCGCTGCCCACAGGAAACTCTTTTTGATGATTTCCCGCTTGGCATCGACGCTCAGACTGTCGACGTAGTAAGGTGTGCGGAGTTCCACGGCCAGAACGTCCAGAATACTCTCCGGCAGGTCATCAATGACAGACATGGTCCGGGTCTGGGCCAGTTCCTGCATGATGCGCCGCTTCTCCTGCAATATGGCGTAGGAGAAAGCGATCACCTCCGGGTCGTACCTGTGGGCATTGTTGAGCAGGTCGGTAATCTGGCCGTTGTAGAGATCAGTCATCTTCCAGCCCTCCGTATACGAGGTTGACGGTTCCGGGCTGCGCTGCCTCTGTGGTCGAGACCACCGTGAATGCCGGGGAGCGGATCACTGCTCGCTTTGCCCCGGCTGCCCGGATGCGGTGTTCCAGCTCGCTTGGGTTGATGTCCTTTCCGATGTCGCTGCGCTGCCACAAGACGTAGGCGTTCACGGCTTCGGTCACCTCGTTCTGGATGGTGGCCGCCTGTGCCATGTCGCTGCGGTTGATGTAGTAGGTCACATCGACGTTGAAGGTCTGGACTGCCGGAGCAGAGCAGGTGACGTTGTCCGTGATGGGCCGGATCGTCTTGGAGTTCAGGGATTCCTGAAGCCCTTTCAGAAATCCGCTGCTGGGAAGAGTGCCGTCCTTCATCAGGGCGTAGATCACGACCTTGCACGGCTCCGGGGAAAACGGGACAACGTCACCCACCTCGGTGCTGTAGGTCTTTGCCCAGTAGATGTAAGACCCCTCAGACCCGGCGGTCGATTCCGAATCCGGGGCTAGGAAGATTCGCTCGGCGAGGCTCTCGTCTGTTTCGAGGTTTGCGCCGCCGCCGCTCTCGGTCACATTGGAGACGCTCTCCACATAGGCCACCGGGTCCACGATGGTGGAGATCTGACCGGGCATATAGCCATTGCCAGTGATGCCCTCCACGGTGCAGGTGGCCCGAATGTCTACGCTCTCTTTCCCGGCCTCGACCTCGCCATATTCCGAGGTGGCGAAGTATACGCCGTCGCCGTTGGTGACGCGGGTTCCAGTTGGGATGCCGATGGCGTAGCCTCTCGGCTCCGAAAGGGTGAAGCGGATAGTCGTGGTCGCTGCTTTCGGCTGCTGCCGAATTACGCCACGGTTGCCGCCGAGGTTGTCCAGAAATTCACCGTAGCTGTACTTGAGCAGATCCTGCTTGCCAGCCCGGTCGGTGTACATCTCCAGCTGGTAAAGGTCCAGAGCGACGCTGTAGATCAGGATGCGCATCGGGTCTGCAGGTGCAAGGCTGCGGCTCTTCCCGGTGACCTCCTTGTACTTTTTTTCAAAGTTGGAGACCATGCGGTTCATCATCGCATCGACCGTGTCGTTGTCGATGAACGAGACCTCCGGGAGGTCGAAAACGGATTGCAGGGTATCAGGCAAGAGAACACACCACCTTTGCTTTCAGGCTGCCGTTCATCACGGCGACTTCGTCCGTGCCCTCGAAGCTTACCTCGCAGGATTCAACTCGCGGCTCGTACTTTTCGATTTTCTCCATGATTTCCAGTGCCACTTCGTTCATGGCCACCTGCACCGGGTGAGATACGGAATCGTAGCTGATTCCGAAATCCCGGTAAAGCGGGCAAGTGCCCGCAGGGGTCAGGATGATGTTTCTCACGCACCGGGCGATGTCCTTCAGCTCGGTGCTGTCACCATCGAAGCTGACTTGTACGTCAGAGATCTGCATCGTATCCCTCCCATCAAAGATATTCTTCCATCGTCAGGGTCATCTTTGCCTTGACGATCTCGCCCCGGCTGTAGACCACCTCATAGGCGGTTGAGGCATTGGTAATCTTCCAGCGGTGCTTTCCGACCCTCCGAAAGCCGATGACCAGTATCTGCACGTCGCCTGTCTCGACGCAGTTGTTGATGTAGTCCATCATCAGCCGGGGCCTGACACCAAGCTCTGCATTGAGTTGGATGTCAAAGGTGATCTGTCCGAGGCCGGGGCGGATGAACTCGGATTGGTCTTTCAGCCCCATGCGGCTGTGCGTGGCCCACACTGCGGAGGTCGTGCGCTTGAGGTTCTCCGGCGTAAGAACGCGCCGGTCGGAGGTCTGGAAAATCAGGCCGAGGCCCCAGTTTCCGATTATCACGTCAGACACCTCCTGCTTTTAGGGTATTGGTGGCGTTGTCGGGCTGGTCGAGCCCTGTGCAGTGTGCTTATGCTGCTGCAGGCTGATCGTTCCAGCCTTGACATCGTTCGTTGCGGTAACTCCATCATGAGTGGTAATCTGCTTTTCGACCAGCAAGGTCTTTTTGAGGGTGGTCTCTTTTTTGACCGTGACCTTTTCCAAGAATTCCACCTCTGGGGCGTTGATGGTGATCTTCTTGCTGGCCATGATGGTCATGGTGCCATCCTTGTTGGCCTGAATGGTGCAGCCGCCGACCTGAATCGTCCAGCTCTCAGTGGCGGTCACCTCGGCGGTGCCATCTATGGTCTGGCTGTATGCCTTGGCCCCGGCATCGTAGGTCTCGTTTGCGGTGCCCGGCTCGTTGGAGTATTCCTTGCGGTACACTCCCTCCCGGCCATCTGCTGGCTGGTAGTCGCCGTGCCACACCGGGCCGATGATCACGCCAGCGCAGCTGCCGTTCGAGAGATGACCCACGAGAACCTGATCGCCGATTTTGGGCATCCAGTATTCCCATGCGAGGAACGGCAACTCTGAAGTTGTGCTGCCGTCCTTGTCCTCATAGGAAACTCTGGCCGTGCCCTCCGGGTAGTTGATGCTGCTGATCTTTCCGATGCGGAGGATATTGCTGTCGGCCACTGGATCACCTCCTAGTTGGGGTTTATCCACGAGCCGGGGACACTCTTGGCGGTCGTGAGGTTGAGCATACCCTGCGACGTGTCGAAGACGTAGTAGGTTCCGGGCCGCCGTACCCCGGACGGGTTTCCGGGTTTGACTTGCCCTGCTGCTGCCTCGGCTGCGGTGTAGTATCCCTTTTTCGTGGTCTTGAGTTCGTAGGTGTCGCCCTTAGTTGGAGTGCCGCTGGAGGAACTCTTGCTATTTTTGGAGGACGACGATTTTTGGCTTTTGGACCGCTCCGCGACCGTGCTGGACTGAGTTTTCACATCGGTGATGCGCTTCTCCACCTTTCGGAGTTTCAGGGCGGTCTTGTATCCGCTGTCTCCACCGAGCGTGTGAATCGCCTTGTCGACGTAATACTTGCCGCTCAACTTGCCGAGGCCAACGATCAGGACGCAAGCCGTTGCGAAAATGTACCATCTTCCCTTGAGCGTAAGGTTCAGGGTCGTGGTGCCTTTATTCGCGCTGTTCAGTGCGGCCAGAGCGATGGCGGTCGCCTCGGTCAAATTTTCTGCAGCCTCGTTGCAGGTCAGGATGCGGTCTCCATCTCCGGCCTCGACCGTGAAGGTCTTGTTTTTCTTGGAGTTGGTGTACTCGTACTTGACCCCGGTGTAAGTCCCGGCGATGGAGGTGTTCCATGACCAGTTGGGGTCGAAGTCCTTTTCTGTGAGGATTGCAATGGTCGGCTTCTGTTCGTATGTGGCCTCGTCAAAGACCACGATCTTGTCGTTGAAGATCTTCATTGCGAAGCCGTATTTTGTGACCAGCGAATTGTAAAAGCTGCAATCGTCTTGATCGTTCTGCTCTACCTTCTCGATGGTCATTTCCTTGGCTTCGTAGAACAGCGCAATCCCGGCCCGCTCCGCGACCTTTTGCCCGATCTCCTTGAGGTTTGTTTTCTCGTAGGTCTGAGTGCGCTTGGTCGATTTGAAGCTGCTTGTGGCCGGAATCGCCACGCCGTCCAAAGACATTTTGATGGGATTGCCCCTGAAAGAGAAATCATCCACGCAAAATGCGCCACACAGGAAAGAGGTTTTGATGTTGTCCGCGTCCCAGTTCTGGGTTCTGATCGTTGGCTTCAGGCGGTCCCCGGTTTGGGGAAACCATGGCCCGATCCACTTTCGGTCCCGGTCGTTCAACTCGACGCTGATCGTGTCGCTGGAACCGCTGGACACATCGGTGTAGGTAAAAGAGGCGAGGTATGGGGAAACCTGCGCCGTGGCATTTTTGCCGTTGTACAGAAGTGCGACGGATGCCTTGCGTGGCTCCACTTGCTACCGCCTCCATTCGGGCAGGTCGTCTGTTTCCACGAAGGATGCTTCCTCCGAAACCTCCGGCACAAAAACTTCAACCCCTGCAGGGAAGACCTCTGTGTCGATGAGCCGGATGTTCTCCCTCGCTTCCATCAGAGCCTGTATTTTGGTTTCATTGCCGTAGGTGGCACGAGCGATGGTGTCGAACGTGTCACCCTGAACCGTTATGTAGATCGCCATCGGCTACCCTCCTGTTAGAAGTCTGTTCGGTCATGGTCTCGCTTCCACCTGTCCATCATCTCGTTGAACTCTTCTTGCGAGATTCTGCCCGCCTCGACCAGATCCTCTTTGGACGGGGTGCCGCCGTAGAACTGGTAGGTCGGGTTGTAGATGATGGAGGGAGCGGGGCCGGGCTGCCCACCGCCAGCCGGTGCGGGCTGAGGGCGGTTGCCCCGCAGAGCATCCAGCAGAGCCGTGATGCTGTAGCCGGTGCCGGAGATGCCCTGCAGCTTGTCTGCAAGGAAACCCAGCCCGGTGCCGATCATGTTTCCGAGGCTGCCGTCGCTGTTTCCAGCGTTAGCTGCCTGCAGGGTGTCGGCCAGCATAGAGCGCATCTGCGTCCACAGTTCCGAGAGCGGGAGAACGGCTTCTTTTCCAGCCTCGCCGCCGCCCAGCAGCTTGTTGCCCATCGCACCGAAGATCTGCGCACCGTTCAGGATGCCGCCCTCTTTGTACCATTCGATTCCGAAGTGCGGAACGCTGGGCGGGGAGAGCGAGAAGTCGCCGGTGATGCTGACGTGGGGCAGCTTCAGCTTCGGCAGTGACCAAGAGAAATTGAGTTTCTGCTTGATGGCCGAAATAACGGAGCCGACCGCGTTCTTGGCAGCCTCCATCTTGCCGACGATGGCGTTATAGATGCTGCTGAAGATATTCTCCACGGTCGTGCGGGCGGCGGTCAGTGTGGTGGAGATCGCCGTGTGGATACCGGCCACCGCACTGCTGACGGCAGTGCGGGCGGCGGTGATCTTGCCGGTGATTGCAGAGCGGGCCGCCTCAAATGCAGAACTCGCCACGCTGGAGATTGCTCCCCATGCGGTAGCTGCTGCGGAGCGCATCGCCGAAAGGATACCGCCTGCGGTTTCTTTGGCTGCTGTCAGCTTTTGGGAGATGTACTCTTTGACGGCCTCGTATGCTGCTGAGGTCTTTTCGGCCACTGTCGCCCATGCTCCGCTCACGGCAGATCCGATTGCGGAGAGGATTGGTCCGAAGAAGGACTGGATGGCCGTCCACTTTTCGGAGATCGCAGAACCTATGGCGGTCAGTGCGGTGGAGATTGCCGTGCGGATTGCCTCCCATACGGCGAGGACCGTGTCCCTGCAATTCTGCCAGATGAACTGGAACGGCAGGGTGATGATCTGGAATGCCGCACTCAAAATCTCGCCGATCAGCATGATGCCGACCTGAACGACGCTCCTGATGGTCTGCCACGCTGCGGAGGCCGCCGCTGTGATGCCCTGCCAGACCCCGGACAGGAATTCGACCGCTGCGGTGAACCTCTGCCTTGCTGCGGAGAAGAACTCAGCGATGGAGGACTGGGCGTTGCTCAGGAACGCTGCGGCAGATGCCACGGCGTTCTGTGCCGCTGCGATGACCTGAGAAAGCGCACCCTTGATGGCCGTGAATATGGCGTTCACGCCGTCGCGGAACCACTCACACTTGGTGTAGAGCAGAACGATGATGGCGATGGCTGCTGCAATGGCGGCGATGATGATTCCGATGGGATTTGCGGTCATAGCTGCGCTCAGTGCTTTCTGTGCGCCGGTCGCCACGGCGGTGGCCTTTGCCCATCCAGCTTGTGCCAGCTGGGACACCGTGACCTGCTTCGTAAAGAGAGCCATGAGGACTTCGTTCAGCTTGAGGGTGCCGTTAAAGGCTGCCTGTGCGATGTTGGCATTCTTGGTGCTCATCATGTACAGCTTCAGCTGCACCTGCGCCATCTGAAATCCGTTGATGATGGACTGGATACCCTGCCCGGCCTTGAACGCCACAAGGACTGCCGCCGCTGCGATCAACTCATCCCGGAACCGGGATACGGAGTCGAGGGAGGACAGCATCTTGTTGGCGAAGTCTGCCGAGACCTGAATCGCGGTCAAAAGGCCATCGACCAGAGCCGTGACGAACGGCGTGGCCCGCTGGATGCCCTCGGCGATCAGGTTGATGGTCGTGATCGCAAGGCTGCCGAGGCTGTCGAACAGGTCTTTGTGGTCCACGATGACTGCGCCGACCGCTGCGAATGCGCCGCCGACCTTTTCGAGCGCGGGGACGCAATTCTGGGCGAATGCCTCAACCTTGGGCAGGGCGTACTCTATAAAGGCGTTGCCCGCTGCGGCGATTCGGTCAGTAATCGACGGAATCACAGCAGAGACGGCATTGATGGCGTCCTTGGCTGCGGGTGCGAAAGTCTGCGCCAGCCGGATCTTCATGTCGTCAATCGCACTGCCGAAGATGGAGATTGCACCTTGCAGTGTGTCGGTGACCGTAGCGGCCATCGTACTGAGTGCGCCGTCTGCATTGTAGAGGTTATCGGTCAGGGCCTTCCACTCGCTGCGACCATCTGCCGTGGTGGTGTTCAGACCGGAGATCAGGTCGTTCAGGGCATCGATATGCTCTTTACCGCCAAGGGCTGCGAGTGCAGCGTTTCGCTGTTCCTCGGTCATGTCCTTGGTGGCCTCATCTACGACCCGGAGGGTTTCGGCCAAACCGATGAACTTTCCGTTGCTGTCAAAAGCGGAAATGCCGAGTTTGTCCATCATTTTGCCGGCCTGCCCTGTACCCGTCGTGAGGTTGTTGATCACGGCGTTCAGGGCGGTTCCGGCTTCGGAGCCCTTGATGCCTCGGTTGGCCAGCACACCGAGGGCGGCGGCAGATTCCTGAATCGGAACGTTCAGGTTTTTCATCGTGCCGCCGACCGCGATGTATGCCTCCATCAGCATCTGTGCGGTCTGGTTGGACTTGTTGTTGGCCATCGCTGCCACGTCGAGATATTCGCCGAGGTCGTCAACCTGCAGACCTAGGGCAGAGAGCGAATCCGTCACAAGGTCGGAGCAGGTAGCGAGGTCCATCTGCGTGGCCTCCGAAAGCCGGAGGATGGGTTCCAGTCCTGCGATGGACTCGTTCACATCCCATCCGGCGAGGCTCATGTAACCGAGGGCCTCTGCACTCTCTGTGGCAGTTTTCGTGGTGGCCTTGCCCATATCCAGTGCCGCTTGCTGGAGGCGGGCGTAATCGTCAGCGGTTGCACCGCAGATGGCTGCGGTGTTCGCCATTGCCTGATCAAAGTCGGCGTATGTGCTGACGGCATCGCTGACGAACTGGCCGATTTTAACGGCACCCCATGCAGCGGCGGCGAGTTTGGCGGCTTTTGCGGCGATGGAACCAAGGGACTGCATTTTTGTTTCGGCAGTCCCCATTGCGTTGTTGAAGCTGCTGGATACTGAACCGGCGATCTTGACCGCCAGCTTATACTCTTTTCCTGCGGCTGCCATCGGCTGTCTTTGCCACCTCCTTTGTGGTCGCTATCAGGTCAGACAACGGCATTTTGAGAAAAAGGCCGAGGTCTGAATGAAGCGACATCGAAAGATTGATGCAGATGCTTCTCAGGTCGTCGCTGTGCCCTGCGCTCAGTCCTCGCTGTAGAAAAAAGAGGTCACGCGGTTCTTAACCTTGAGGGCATCCTTGGGCGGCAGACCCTTGAAGAACTCGATGGGCTGCTTCGCTACACGGGCGGCAATGAAACAGGCGTATTCGAGCGTCATCTCCGGCATAACGGAGAAGCTGCCGCTGCGGGTGAGGTAGCGGTCGGCGGCGATCATGTCCTCTGCGGACAGGTCATCCATGCCGGACAGGTCCACCTCGGTGTAGTCCTTGCCCTCGAAGCGATAGGCTTTGCTGAACTTCACGAGGGTGGAGGATTCATCCTCCTGTGCGTTGGTCAAAATCTTTTCGTCTGCCATCAGGTGTACTTCCTCACTTTCGCCAGCAGGTCAACGCCGTTGACCTTGAACACGCTGTTGAGCTTGTCCAGCTCAAACTTCGGGTTGCCATCCAGTTCGATGTAGATGTAGGTCAGGCCGAGGGTGACGGAACCGTTCATGGCCTTCCCCTGCTTCATGTCGCCGGGGGACAGCTTCTTTGCCCGGCCACGAAAAACGACACGCATACCCATCTGGTCTACGTTGCCGGTGGCCCGGTCTGTGTACTGCTGTGAACCACGCAGAACCAGTTCAACCGCTTTCGTGGTGTCAATCATCTTGAAGACATCCTCCGAAAGCATATTGAAGACGATTTCCTGCTCCATGTCACCGTAGCGGCCAGTGACCACGGTCTCGAACTCGCCGAGGATGCCGCAGCCCTTGATCGTTTCGGTCAGGCCCTCCAGATCAGGCAGCTTGACTTCGCCGGTGGTACCGACCAGCCGATTGCCGGACAGGTAGGCGTTGTAGTCGTTGAGGACTTCGGGAATACCGTTAATAGCCATTAGTTGCTACCTCCGTTGATGCTTGCGTACAGCATAGCCGGGTTAAACTCCAGCGTATTGATGATGTTCTCTGCGGGCACGAACGGTGCCAGATTCTGATGGAGCTTCACCTCGCCACTGATGATGTCGGTGGCGGTGTTTTCCTCTACCCGGAAATCGATGTGTGCTCCAGCGCACTTGTTCCGCGCGACGTAGGAGTTGCCACGGATGTTCTCACTGTCCACGATGTTCTCTACCAACTGGACGCTGACGGGGCCGTCGACGTACTGGATGTAGGTCCGAATGAAGCTGTTGCCCCACCAACTAAAGAAGCGGCGGCAGCAGAACCATCTGTCTTTGGGGTCAGTGCTGCCCGGATAGGCTGCGGTGTTGTTGCCCCACAGCCGCCAGCCGTTCTGGTTGATTGCGGTGGTAACGCCTACGCCGTTCAGGGAGTTGGCCTGTACCTGATCCAGAACGACTTCGGTTCCGTCTGCCAGACAGGTGCCGGTGATGCTGATCGTCTTGTTGGAGGGGGACAGATAAGGAACATTGTCGTTGGCTGCATCCAGATATGCGGTGCGGGCTGCAGCGACTGCGCTGGCCCACAGAATGTAGCTACCAACTCGGAAGCAGGGCCAGAGCGGATATGCGTGTTCGCTGCTGACACCCGCGCCCTCTTTCTTGGCCTTGACCTCGGTGTAGGCCTTTGCGCCATTCTCGGTGGTGCTGTCAATGTCAACGATGCACTCGCACTTGAACACGCCGTTGATCTCGACGCACTTGGCTGCGAGAACCAGACCGACATTCGGGTCATGCGACCAGCCGGGGGCCAGCAGCAGACCGGGGGTCACGCCGAACTTGGGATAGATCTGGCGGACCAGTTCCATGCCGGTCTCTGCACCAGTGCTGGTGTTGTAGCCGCCGACCACATCTGCCGCAGTGACTGCAGTCGGGTCGATGCTGGTAGAGGTGACGCTCAGAGACTTGGCATCCTTACCTGCGCCGGTTGCGGTCAGGGTGATAACCAGATGACCGTTGCTGTCAAACTCGGTGACGTAGTCGGTGTTCACTTTCAGGGCAGTGCCGCTCTCGGTGTCCTTTTTCACGCTGACCGTGTCGGCGAGGATACCGTCAACCTGAACGGTTGCCTGCATATTTTCCACCGTGACAGTCGATGCGGTGTTCTGCTTCTTGTGCTTTTTGGGGTCCAGAACGTTCACGAAGATCACCGGGGCGACTGCGTACAACTGGAAGCTGGCATAAATGCTCTGACACAGGGTGTACTTCTTGAAATCGTAACTGAAGCCCAGCTGCTTTACAGCCTCTGCGTAGCTGTATGCGATGATAGGCACGTTAGTGGCAGAGTACGGATCTTCTGCGAGGTTGATGGGGGCCGTACCGAACACGACCTGAATCGCGGAGTCGCCCTCAATGGGGGCGGTCAGGCTTGTGGCCTGTTCGAGAACGGTAATGCCATGCTGATATGCCATAGGGATTCACTCCTTTCTGAGGTTAGTTGCCCTGCTTCTTGCCCCGTTTGGCTGCATAAGCCAGAGCCTTGCGGTAGAAAACGGCAGCAGGGCCTTTGCCGTTCGTAATCTCCTGCATCGCCTTGGATGCGTTAGCAATGGGAACGCACAGGCTCAGGAGCGCGGGTTCCTCCTGCGCCGCTTCGGTGATCGTCGCAGGGAGGGCGGTGCCGTCAAAGACGGTGCTTGTGGTGGCCACGCCGATAATGGTCGGGCCGAGGTAGATTGTTTTCTTCATGTGAACTTGTTTGCCTTTCTGCGGGGAGCGTGTGCTTCCCACGTCATGCCGACCGCACCGAAGAAGTACGGCCAGCTCTGTTCATCCTGAAGTGCCCATGCAAAGCCGTCTCCGTCGTCATTAAAAACGAAGGGACCGAGGGTGTTGGATTCCTCGTAGTGCTGCTGCATCGTCTCCATGATTGCGAGGACGCTTGCGTGGCCCTGATTGGTTAAATCGTCATCGTAGATGCCGATGCGGAAAACAACAGCAATTTTGTGTGCGGTCATCTGATCCTTGACCCCGCCGCTGTCAAGAGCAACGATAATGTAAGGAAACGGGTCCTCATCTTCCTCGCTCTTGCGTTTCGGCAAATTCTGACGGAACACATGGACAGGTTCCATCTTCCCATCTGGGGTCTTGTATCGTCTGTCCTTGAAAAGTTCGGTCAGGTCTTGCTGGAGCCTGACCTGAAGATCTCTTGCGGTCATCTGGTCACCCTCTTGATCTCTTTGAGAATGTTGTCCATGAGTGTGTCATAGATTTCCGGCTCAATAACGCCGTATACCCGGTCTTTGCTGCCGATCATCGTGGGGATGGAGTTCGACAGCAACTTCTTGATCGGGTAGCGGGTCTTGTGGTATCGCTGGGCGACTGAAACGTGACCGTTGCGGAACTTCACCAGAAATGCCTTGTTGTTGGATTTCATCAATCCTTTCAGGCTACTGGAAAGCAGGACCTTGGCTTTCAGAACGTCAGGCTTGTCTTGGCCGGTACGATATGTGGCGGGTGACACTTTGAAATCTTTTAGTTCCAGCTGTTCTCCGGTGACATTGATCGTGGCGGTAAGGCTGCTCTCTGTGGCGTTCTGGGTTTTCATGGCCTTAGTGAAGCGGCCCTGCTTTACTGCATAGGTTTCCTGCGCTTTTTTGGCGAGGTCCTTTTTGGCATCTCTGGCGGTGTCGTTGACGGCGTTCTTCAGAACTCTGCGGCTCTCATTTTTCATGGAGCCGAGGGCATCCTCTATGGTGCGGAGAAGATCTTCGTCGAACTCAAACCGAAGGATGCCGTCTGAAGAAGATACATTCATCTGCTGCGGTTCGCCTCCAGCGTGATGGTGTAAACGCCGCCCTCATCGGTGGCATCGACCACGGTGTACATCTTGCCGTCCAGCTTGATCACCCGTTTCTGCGCCGGAAGACCGCTGGGAAACACAGATGCTTTGACGTAGAGCAGCACCTGCCGGGCGTGGATGCCGTCCATGTTAGACTTCATCCGCTTCTCTCTCTCGATGTTCTCCATGTCGTCAATGAGGGCGGGCACGTTGTTGCCGTCGATGTTGTGCAGGTCTGCAAACTCGGCGACATTGAGAAAGGTTTCATCAACATCGCGGTCCATGACCTGCTTGAAAGTCATGCTCTGCATTTTCTGCGCCGCCTTTCCACCGTTTCGGGGATTTTCCCGACGAGGTCGTTCTCGGTTAACTCGCCGCCGACAGCGATTCCGGGGAGACCGGGTTCAGCGGCCACCGGGCGGGCTGCCACACCGCTGGGCGGGTGGTAGTCCTCCGGCACCCACATGGCGGTTCCGGCCTCAATCCATGCAGCGGTGTCCTCCGGGCGGTCTGCCGGGAGGAAATCGCCGGGTTTGTACTGGGCAAAGCCGACCTGAATGTGGGCGAGGGCGAGAAGCCGATCAGCCATCCAGCTTAACCAGAATCTTGGTGTCCTCGGCGGTTGCGGATGCTGCTGCGTAGCCGACTGCGGTATTGCCAGCTGCAGTGTCGGTGATGCCGTTGCCGTCGAAGTACACGGTTGCGCCCATGTCGATCTTCTTGGTGCCGGTCTTGGGAATCTCCCAGATGCCGCCAACATGCAGGGAGCCGACCTTGTTCGGCTCGATGTCAGTGCCGGTCACGCCGATGTGGTCGCCGATTTTGACGATGGTGTTCGCGGGAATGGTGGCGGTGGTGGTGTTGGTGTAGTCCAGAGCCTCACCGCGCTGCCAGAATTCAGCTTTTGCCATAACTCATGCGCTCCTTTCTTTTAACCCAGCGGGTCTGCGATGTTGGTACCGGGGTTCTTGATCGCGCCACGGTAATCCATGACGTTGATGCCCCAGTCGAGGTAGATATCCCAGACGAAGCCCAACTGACCGGGGGTCTCCATGCGGCGAATGGTCGGGATCTCCTGACCGTTCAGGTAGTCAATCTCGATGAAGGCGGTGTCGGTGGTGTTTGCGGTCATAAACCACGGCATCACATTGCCGAAGCCACCAGCCAGCGTGTTGATGGTGGGGTCCTCGATCACGTCCAGATTGCGGTACTGGTACAGCGGGTTGACGGACTGGGTGTTGCCCTCGGTGTTGATGGTGGGGCTGTTGAACAGGGTGTAGACGTCAAAACTCATGCCGACAGGGACGATGAATGCGCCGGGGCGGATGATGATGGGCTGGCCGAACTCGTCCTTCTGGGTGGAGAGGGTCAGGATCATGCTCTGAACTGCCGCCTTGGTGATGCCGCTGCCGGTTTTCAGCAGATTGCGGTGTTCTGCGGAGAACAGCTTCTTGCCGTCGTAGATGGCGGGGTTGCCCATCAGGATCCGATAGCACTGGGTGTTGATGGTGCGGCGGGCAGCTGCTGCATGGCGGGCGGGGATGCTGGTCACCAGATCGATGTCGTCGTTGATGAACGCCTGACGGGACAGGGTGAACTGCTTGCCGTAGGTGTGCAGACGGCGGGTCGGCAGCTTGGCATCGGTGGGCTTGTCGTTCTTCAGTTCACCGCCCTCCGGCACTTCGAGGAAGTCACCGATGGGGCCAGCCAGATAGTTGTTGTCGTGAACCTTGAAGTCCTTAAGGCTGCCCTTTTTGGTCCAGCGGTCAAAAGTGACCGGGGCCTTGCGGTGGCCCTCGACGTAGGACTTATTGATGGCGTTGTCCAGAATGGCGGGGAATGCTGCGGTCGGGTTGTAGAACTGACGCTGCATCAGCATGGTGAACAGGTCGTCCGAACTCTTGCGGCGGGCATCGGCCGCGCCGCTGCGCTCCAGACACTCAATGGCCATGTCACGCAGGGTCATGTTTGCCATCTGCTGTGCGCCATTGGTAGCCTTTTCAGGATTCATGCCACTGCGGATCAGCAGACCGTCTGCTGCATCACGGCGGAAGTCGTCCTCGCCGGAGCCGGTAATCTGAATGCCAGTGCGGAGGGGTGCGCCGTTCTTGCGCAGGCCATCCATGATGGCTGCACGGACCTGCTCCACGGTGCTGCCGTTCTGGATATAGTCCTCCAACCCGGAAACGCCGAAGTCACGGCACATCGCGGTGATCTCGTTGACGCGGGTGCGCTCTGCTGCAATGGCCCGCTGGATATTATCTTCGGGGGCGGGGGTGGGGTTCTGAGCGGGTGCCGGGTCTGCCGGGGTCTGCGGGTTTTCTGCTGCCCGGATTTCCTCGGTCAGGGTGTCGATCTCACGCTGCAGGGAGTCGAACTCGGCCTGTTCGGTGTCGGTCAGGCTGCGATTGCCAGCCTTTTTTGCGGCATCGAGCAGTTCCTGCTGCCGCTTGATCTTGGCCGCTCTGATCTGCTTCTTGTCCATAGATGGGTACCTCCTATATGGAATTTTTATTGATCTGAAGCTGGCGTTCCAGAATGTCCAGCGGTGTGCCGGGGCCGATTTCCTCGACCTGACGGCCAACGCCCACCGTGCTGTCTGCCGGGATGCTCACGATGCTGACCTCGTAGGGCCACCACTTGCGGACCACCTCGGCGGGGCCGGTGAAGCGGCCATCCGCAGTTGTCTTTCCTGCCAGAACTTCCTCGATTATGTCGATGCGGTAGCCTACCGATACACCCTTGAGCGTACCGCTCCGCACCTTTTGGTAGATGATCTCCGACTGTTCATCGGTGTCGAACTCGATCTCTGCGTAGCAGCGGTGGTCGTCGCCGAGCCATGCCCGGATGATCCTACCGATGACCGAATCCCGATTGTGGTTGAAAAGCACCACGCCAATCTCGTTCAACCGGGCGAGATCGACGGCCCCGCTTGCGTGGTCGAGGATTTCATTGCCCCACCAGCGTTCGTAGGGTTCCTCGCTGGAGAACGACAGGGTAAACTTGCGTTCATTGCCCTCGCCGTCCATTGCTCGGATGGCTCCGCTGAAAAGTTCCCGGTGCTGGGTATTACTCCGCTTTTCCGGGGGTGCTGCTGTCTGCTCCGCTGCCCGCTGCCGGAGTCTCGGTCTGCTGGGCGGGAGTTGTCTGCTGTTGCACAGCCTGTCCAAGGATTACACCTCCTAAATCGATACCATGTTCTTCTTTGGCGTACTGAAGGACTTCTGCGATGTCGTCCACCTGAGTTTTCCAGTCAGTGCCGTTTTCTGCGGCAATCTGCTTGAAGGTCTTTTGCCCTGTCTGAAGGGCGATCTTTGTGGCGGTCGCTTCCTTGGCCGGGTCAATCCACGGCTTCGGGTCCTTGACCCATTTGTGCTGGAAGAACTTCTGTTTGTCGCTCCAAAAGCCGGGGGCTTTGATGAGGCCCGCCAGAACCACGGAAATGACGAAGGTTTCATAGATCTCGTCCATGACCTCCAGAAGAAGTTCTTCGTCCTCGACGTAGGTCATGCCATCTTCGATGAGACCCTGCCGGGTGCTGGAGTAGTTGCTCTGCGACATATCGCGGGAGGTGGCCTCATAGCTCAGACCCTGACCCGCTCCAATGAGCCGCTGAAAAAGTTTGATGAAGCTGGATGCATCGGTCGCCTGACCCTGCGGGTTGACGGCGTACACATCGTCGCCAGCGTTCAGTTCCCGGATCATGCCGGGGGTCAGGGTCTTTCCGTCGTAGCTGGTGCGAGGCCCGGTCGCTGCATTCTGGCTGCGGCCAAGGCCGGAGGTCGGTAGCGACTTCTTGATGAACACCGAAAGACAAGCCTCAATGCGCTGCTTCACGCTGACGGCGGTCATGAATTCGTTGGCATCTCGGATGCGGGTGATGGTCTGACTCATGTCGGACATTTCCCGCAGCTGGGAGGGCCGCCGCTTGCTGAAGTAGAAGATCACGTCCTTGGCGGGAACGTAGATCGGCTCCATCATGGTGATGCCGTCCAGTGCATACTGCCGGAACCAATAAGCGACCGGGCGGTTATACTGGTTGTACTCGATGCCGCCGACAATGCGGTTGCCTTTCTCTTTGGGGTTCAGCTGGTTGCAGTCCAGTTCATCCACCTCGAAGATCTGCAGCTGAAACGGCACCATGCCAGCGTCGGTGTACCGCTTCACAAAGAGGATACCGCCGTCGACTTTCTTTCGGCGCACGGCCATGCGCAGCATCTGGTTGAAGCCTTGAGTGCCGGTTACGTCGCAGTTCTGCTTCTTGCACCAGAGTTTCCAGAGACGTTCAATCTCGCGGGCGGTGTCCTGATCGTCCATATAGGACTGGAGAACATAGCCGCTGCCGACTGTATTCCGAACGAACGGACCGACCACGGAGTTCATCATGTCGGAGTTTCGTTCGAGGTCTCTTGCTCTTGCCCGGACGGTATCCCGACTGTATCGGTCTGTAACCTCTGCGCTCTGGTTCGATGCGTACCAGCCGGAGTTGAGCCGACTGTAGTCTCCGGCATCGTAGTGCCGGACCTCGTTCATGTACTGCCGCCAGACCTCGCGCCGTGCGCCCCACTCCGGGCTGATCCAGCCGATGATGTTGTCAAGCCATCCCATCCCGGTCACCTCCCATCAAAAAATGCGACGTAGGTATCCGAGAAGAGGCCATTGTCCTCTTCGGCTGCGATCTGCGCCGTCAGGTCGTTCCGGGTGGCGAGCAGGAGATTCAGGTCTGCACGGGTCAGGCTTCGGGAGCCGATTTTGTAGGACTGGCCGCCGACAAGCACTGCCTGAATCGCTTTGTTGACTTCTGTGAGAAGTTCCGCGGGGGTGAAGTTCCCGCTTGCAGCGATGTCTGCCATGTCATGCCTCCTGTGTCGTGGCCGCTGTTGCAGCCGGGGTTGTGATGCTCGGTGTGGCCACCATGAGGATGCCACCGCCGAGAGAAGATCGGATCTGCCTCATGCCGTCGTCCGGGGCGCCGCTTGTGGTGGGCTGACGAATAACTTCCATGAATTTCATTCCTTTCATTCCTGAAGCCAGTCCTCGTTTTGAGAGATCCAACTTTCTTCGGGTGTCGGCTGTTCCGGCTGCGGTGCGGGTGCTGTCTCCTCCGGCACGGCCTGAAGATGCAGGGTGCGTACTCCCTGAATGTCGGCTGCGGCCAGTGCGTAGACCTCGCAGTCCAGATAGTGGTTGTCCGCGTGTGAACTTTTCTGCACCCACCGCTGGACCACGCTGCCGTTGCTGGCCTTGACGTTTATCTTGTGCTCGGCGGTGACCATCTCGGCGTACTCCCGGTCGCACCCGGAGTAAACGGTCCATCGTCCAGCCTCATCCAGCTTTCGCTTCATGCGGGCGGCGATCATGTCCTTGTACTTGCCGCCGTCCACCAGCACCAGCGGGGTGCCATAGGCTTTGCTGGTGGCCTTGTTAACGGTGGACACTTTGTAGTGGGTCATCATCGGATTGCTGGAACCTTTGCAAGGGATTGCCCAGTCGGAGTTGTTGGCGCAGAAGTCGTAGACGCTGTCCGAATCGTGGCCGGAGTCAATCAGTGCCAGATCAACAGCCATCGGAGGGCCGCCGTCCTGCCGGGGGTATTGCAGGTTCATCACCTGTTCGACCTCGGCAAAACTGAAAGCCTGACCGTGGGCGATGTTCTGCGAGGTGATGAAATCGCCCCACGCTCTGATCGTCCAGTAGAGGCAGTTCTCCTGCACGTCCACGCCGCCTGTGAGCAGCTTGGCCCACGTCGGAACCATGTACTCCGGCAGATCGGTCTGCCGTTCGAGGACGAGGTCTGCGCTGGTTTTGAGTTTGGTGTCCTCCCACGGCTCTGCCAGCCAGCTGTTCACAAAGTTCTGCAGTTTCTCCGGGTCGTCCTTGCTGTCCAGAAATTCATTGACGACTTCCGAAAAGCGAACAAATGGCGAGTAGAGGGTGTTCATCCAGAACGCCACCTTTTTGACCAGCTGGGTCTTGGATTCCACGGCTCTCCACTGGCCCTCCCGGAGCATCTGCGGCTTGTGGCGGTCGGTAATGATGCCGCCGCACTTCTGGCAGACGTAGTAGCACTTGGCTGCCCGGTCTGCGTTGGAGAGACTTTTGTCGCCGGGGAATTTCATCTGCGCCCATTTGAGTTCGATGAATTTCCCGCAGTGTGGGCATGGCACGAAGTAATGCCGGACCTCGTCCGCGCTTTCGAGGGCTTTCCATATGGGGCCTGTCCGAAGCGTCGGGGTGGAGGTCATGAAGATCTTCCTGTTGTGGAACGTCTTCGTTCGTTCCGTTGCCAGCTTGATGGGGTTCGCTTCCTTTTTGCTGGCTCCGGGGTACTTGTCCACCTCATCCAGAAAGAGAAAGCGAATTGCCTTACTTGCAAGGCTTGCAGGGGAGTTTGAGCCGACCAGCGAGAGGTACATTCCGTCAAACTGAAGTTCCATCACGGAGGATTCTTCCTTGTGGTACAGGCTTTTCAGTGTCGGAGATGCCAGCAGCATCGGCTCGATGCGGTTGGCGGACACGCTCTTGCCGAGTGTGTCGATGGGGTAAACGACCATTGTTGGGGAGGGGTCCTGCTGCACGATGTAACCGATACAGTTCAAGATCACCTCAGTGCCGCCGACCTGCGATGGCTTGATGAAGTCGATTTCCTCCGTTTCATAGTTTCGGAGTTCGTCCATGATGCCCACGAGGTATGGGGTCTTGTCGTTCATCCATGGGCCAGACACGGATGCGGTCTTGCTCTCCAGCATTCGATACTTTGCCGCCCACTCTGAGACATTGATGTCCTCTGGCGGGCGAAGGTAGCGCAGGGCCTCTTTTTGGTAGGGGGTTACCAGAAATTTACGAATCCGGGGCTTTCGATTTGCTGCCATTGCCCTTGTCCGGGATTTCTGTTACTGCGGCCAGATAGAACGCTTCGAGTTGTCGATTGACCTCCCCCTGCAGGTCACGTTCTATCTTCCGGGCTTCTAGTGGTTCGACGTAGCCGCTCACCATGCTGGTCAGCCGTCCAGGGAGCGACATGGCGAATTTTTTGAAGGTCGTGAAGAATCGGCTGTAGTCCTCTTTGACCTTTTCCACGTCCACAAGCTGCCCGGATGCAACGGATAGCTTCATGTTGTGGAGTTCGCCCTGCGCTTCTTTCAGGGCGATATCGGCCTGAAGTTTTTGTTCTCTCAGGTCCATTTCTTTTTCGGAGCGGTTCTTGCCGTAGGCTTTATCCGAAAGGTATTTGACGTACTTCTGGATGGTAGGAACCAGATCGTAACGTCTGCCCTCCGGGGTCTCGGTCGTTGGAAGAACGCCCTCCTGCGTGAGCTGTTGAATGCGGCGGACGGTTACTCCGAACAGTTTGGCGATGACCTCCACGCGGTACATGGAGCCGCCTGCAACTTCGCCTTTATCGTTCAAGTAGAGCCCCCCCCCCCCGCTAATAGCTAGTTGTAATTCGTGGTCTGTCATACGGCGGTTAGAGCTTCTCTGCCTTTTGCCCGGTGTAGGTTTCCCACCGCTTTATGATTACGTCGCAGTTTTTCTCGTCCAGTTCCATGCAGAATGCTGTCCGTCCGAGCTGCTCTGCTGCCATCAGGGTGGACCCGCTCCCGGCGAAAAAGTCACCGACCATCCATCCGGGGCGGCTGGAGTTGTTCATCAACCGTCCGATCAGAGGTACAGGCTTCATTGTTGGGTGCATATCGTTTCGGGTCGGTTTCGGCTCAAAGTGAACCGTGGTCTGATCCTTGTATTCCCGGAGCATCTGGTCGATGAAGGCCAGAAGTTCCTGCTTCTTCATTGACTGGAAGTCGGGCGGGTCGTCCAGAAGAACGGTGTCCTGTGTGCGGTCATTGATGAAGTAATGGCCCGCTCCCTCTTTCCAGCCGTAAAGAATCGGTTCGTGCCGCCACTGGTAATCTTGGCGACCGAGGACAAACGCATTTTTCTCCCATATCAGGCACTGGGCCAGTTTCAGCCCGGCATCCGAATAGGCTTGCCGGAACTGAAGCCCGGTGCTCTCGGCGTGGAAAACATAAATCGCTGCGCCTGTGCGCATGGCATCGTTCATGGCCTGAAATGCTGCCAGCAGAAAACTGTAAAAGCTGGCCGCATCCATGTGGTCGTTCTCGATGACGCTGTTCGTGCGGCTGTCGGTCTGGTCGAGGTAGTCGTTCAGAAAACCAACTTTTGCGCCGTAGTCCACGTTGTAGGGCGGGTCTGTGATTACGAGGTCGAGCTTGTTCCCGGCCATGAGAATTTCCGCATCGTCCAGAGACGTGGCGTCGCCGCACATCAGGCGGTGGCGTCCCAACTTCCAAATGTCGCCCCGGTGTGTGACCGGGGTTTCGATTTCTTCCTTGGCTGCATCAGGGTCGAAGTCGTCATCATGGGCTTCCTCCGGCACATCCAGCTGCTGGATCAAATCTTCGAGGTCGTCCTGATGAAAGCCGGTCACGGAGAAGTCGTAGCCGTTGAGGTCAAGATCTGACAGGAGGTCTTTCAAAATCTGAAGATCCCACTTGCCGGTGATCTTGTTCAGGGCCACGTTGATCATCTTTTCCTTGGCCTTGTCCCGGATGTCCAGAACGACGACCTCGGCTTCTTCGATGCCCATGTCCATCATCACGGTACGCCGCTGGTGGCCTTTGATGATGGTGCCATCGTAATTTATGACGATGGGGTCAGCGTAGCCCAGCCCCTGAATACTGGCCTTTATGTCCTGATACTCCGGGTCCTCCGGGGTCAGGGCTTTTCTGGGGTTGTAGGCGGCGGGAATGAGGTCGGCCAGTCGCCGCCTCTCCATCCGCATGGGGTTGGTCTGCTGCATGGTGTTCACCTCCTATGTGGGGTCTGAATGGGGTTTGCGTAACGAAATGCTAAAATTTTTTTAGTTTTTAGGCGAAAAACCTTCGGGCCTTCCTCGCCCCGCACTTTTCTCTGGGCGGGGTAGTACCTACGCCGTGGCTGGGGAGGGGGGGTATCCCCTCTCTCCAACACAAAGGCGCACCGAGCGTGGTTGCGGGGTGCGCCTTTGCCCGTGAAAAGGTATAAAGGAGAGAACACAACACGATACATACTCGTGATGGGCTTGGGCGGGCTGGCCCTTGTCCATGCGACCATTGTATTGACTTCTGGGGTCTCTTTGGGTATCTTCTTTCGCTGCCCTGCGGCTGCCCCGCCTCGACCCCGCTGCGCCCCTGCGCTGCTTTGTGCTGTGGGGCTGTGCTGCCGGGTGTCCACGGTTCCGAATAACCTTGCTCCCGCGCCACACAGGGGCGGTTTTTACCGCTGGTAAAAACAGGGCTAGACAGGGGGTGCTTTGTTTCCGGGCGTATGGTTTTGCGCTTTTTTGAAACCCTGAACACGGCGCAAAATTTCCGGGCGACAGCCGGGGCATGGAATCCGGGGTGTGCGAGGGGTGAGCCTAAAATCCAAAATGAGGAAATAAAAAGCCGGGGCATAGCCGGGAGCCTTGGCCGGGATTTCTCTGTGCGGGAATTCCCAGTGTGCTGCCCCGGAACTATGCCCCGGTCTTTGTTTTTTAGTGGCCGTCCTTTTCTGTGCGCTCGACCCTCGCCCTGAACTCGGCCAGCGTGGTGCGCACCTTTTTGTAGGTGTATAGCCATTCTAGCCCTGTGCTGTACCGCCTGAAGCACGGCGCCCTTGACAGGTGGATGGTGCGCATGATCTCGTTCCACGGCTTGCAGTCGATGTGGCGCATTTCCATGATCTCCCGCTCTACGGAATCCTGAGGGAGGAATTCGAGGACTTCCATAATGTCCAGAATGGCCGTCGCTTCGATCTCCGACTGCTGGGCGATTCTGTCCTCAATTTCGGCCATCTTGATGGCGAGGGATGTGTTCCGACCGTTCTTCCCAGCCGGGTCCAGCTCCGTCCGAATGTCTGCCAGCCTTTCCCGCAGGATCTTCTGCCGTTCCTTTGCCCGGTAGTATTGACTCAGGTATCGCTTGAGGAAGATGCGCTCATCCTCGCTCATCTGAGACGGTTGTTTCTGCATGGGAGGCATCCTCCTTTTTGGCAGTGTGCGGAATGAGGGCGTAGATTTTGCCGCCTCTGAACACCAGCTTATAGACCGCCTTGTCCTTATTGTCCCAGTCGTAGATCGGGAATCCTCGCTCCGAAAGAACGCCGATCATCATGTTGATGGTCGTGACGAGGGCTGGAACCGGGAGGGTGCGCATCCCGGCCAGTGCATCCTCTGCCGTGCGCTGCTTGGCTTTTGATTTGATGCTGAAGGGCTTCGGCTTGAATGGGATAGTGTTGCGCTGCTTCTTCATACTAGAACGCTCTCTTTCATAAATCGGCCAATGCGCCGGAGAATGATTCTGTACCACTTCTTCCGGGTTCTGGCCCGCTTGTGGTACATAAGGCTGATCTGGCGGTCCGTGGCCAGATTGAAATAAAAGGCCATGTTGCTGGCATAGGAGCGGACAATCTTCCACGAGATTTCCTTGATCAATTCGCTGATGCGTCTGAAGAAGTCCACCATCCTCTGCACAGCGCATTGTGCTGCATTCCACAGGGTGTCAATGTTCGCCAATTCCATTTTTGATGACCTCCAGTGCTTCGTCCGGGAGACACGCAAAATCTGCAACGCCCCCGGCCTTTCTGATTTTTAAGATGGTTGCGACCTGATTCGGTGACGGCTTCCCCACAAAAGGCCGCTTTGCCTCGATGCCGTAATACCTGCCATCAATGATGGTCAGAATATCCGGGAACCCTTTTTCGCTGTACACGCCAGCTGAAATTTTCCGAACGAATGCGTCAGGGTATTCCGCTTTGATGACCTGCATGATCCTGGTCTGATACCACTGCTCCAGCGGGATCTGGTCTCGGAGAATGTTGTCCACTTTTTCTACGGTCAACTGGAGGCCGAGTCTTTCGGCTGCCAGATGCCGCACATCTGTCGGGGTTCTGGCCCCGCTGTGGTACCATTCATGCAGAAGGTTCCGGGTAATGGTAATGTTCATGCGTTCAGGTCCTCCAGTTTGTGTGAAAGGTAGATGATCTGTTTGAGAATTGCATGGGTGTAATCCGAGACTTCGTCCATGTCATTCTGCTTTTGCTTTGTCCAGTTGGGGTAGCTTTCTGCAGCAGCCTCCCGGTAAACCTCCGAGATAATGTTATAGGCGACCTCCAGCTTTGCATCCCGCATGAGCGCAGCCTTTTCCTTTTCTCTGGCCCTTGCCCTGCACTCGATTTCTTCGATCAGCATGGTGCGGCCTCCATGAACACAGGTTCGTCGCTATCGCTGGGCAGAGCCGGGTTGTCGGCGTACTGACCTGCGCTGTCGCTGGAATTCTCGGCACCGAGTTCCTGCCACTCGAAGCCCTTTTTGTTGCCGTCCTTGTCCTCCATGAAATTCGAGGCCATCATGTCGGCGGTGTGGAGTGCCCAGACGATGGGGTATTTCTGAATCGCCGCGGCGAGGCTCATGGTGTCGGTGTGTTGATCAGTGAAGCCCATGTGCCACCAGATGGCGTACATTTCCTCCGAGGTGAGCTTGATGTAATTCTTGATCAGCATGGCGCTCTTGGGGCCGTGGCCGAGGGGCATCAAATCGTTGACCGTGTAGAACGGCACCTTTTCCCATTTCCCGGTCTTTTCGTTCTTGACGTTCCGGGTGCTGGTGCTGTAGAAGTAGGTCTTGCAGATGTCGTGGAGCAGGGCGATGAGGATGACGCTCTCATCCTTGATCTGTGCGACCGAGGTTCCGGCTACCGTGTAGAACCACTCTTTCGTGCCGTCCTCATTGGTCTGTTCTTCCTGAAGCAGACCCCGGAGGGCATCCAACACATTGAGGCTGTGCTGCAGGAGGCCGCTCTCGCAGGAGAGGTGGAACTTCGTACTTGCGGGTGCTGTGTAGAAGTCGCTCTTGCGGATGTAGTCCATCAACTTGTCGATGCCGGGCCGCTTGACCTTGGCCATCTCCGATTCAAACCGGGCGATCAATTTTTCTTTGTCCATATCTTGTCTCCTTTGATGTGAGGGGGAAAGGCTGCGCCTTGGTACTGTCCTTTGGAGTCCATCCAGTAGCCTCCCTCGTTGGTGAATGAATCCGAATCGTTTCCCGGCTGGCCGTTCTGCCAGAAGAATCCTGTGATGTGATTCCTGATCCAGCGGTGGCCGTCCGGGTAAACGTGCCAGAAGTTGTATTTTTGCCAGTAGGGTTCGTAGGCTTCCTCGGTGCGGCGGTAAAGCTGCCAGACGAGGTCGAGGAACTTGTCATAGTCGAGGTCATCGATCAGGGCCTTTCTGTACTGGTCCATGAGGGCACCCGGCTGGCTTTCCTCGGCGAGGACGGCGGCGATCTGCTGCGATAGCTGCCGATTCCCGGCGATGTCCTTGGGGTGCATCGGGAACGGCATCCTCTCCCGGAGGCGGGCGGCGAACCAGTCGGCAAGGTCGGCCATTTCTTTGGTCAGCTTCTGGTAGGCTTTGCCGTACTTCGTCTGGAGGACTTCCAGCGGCACCTGTTCGCGGTTGGTCTTGAGCTTCCTGAAGGTATCATTGAACCGGGCCATCATTTCCCGGTCGTCGTCCGAGGCGGGCATCTGCATCACTCCATGTATTTTTTGGCTTTGGGGTTCCATTTGAGGGTGGTCGCCTTGCCGCAATCGCCGCAGGGATAGCTGAAATCCGCATCCTCGATGTTTGTCCGTCCGTAAGTGTGCCGACCGCAGCTGCAGTCGTATTCAAACAGCGCGGTATTTTCCAGCGAGAACCTTGCGCCGCACGCCTTGCAGGTCCACTCGGTACGGTAGTCCTTTGTGAAAGCGACGAACTCATCGCCGCACTTCGGGCATCTCAGTCTCATCAAGCCTTTTGCTCCTTCGGGTTTCGCTGCCTTTTTGGGAGTTTCGGTGGGTGCAAGTTTGAAGGATACGAGATCCGGGCGGTAGCAGACGGCATCGAGTGCATCATCGTGCAAGGGGAGGCTTTCCTCCGGCTCGTCAGGCACAGCTTCAGGCGGCCTCGGCTCGGCAGGTTCTTCCGGCTCCTGCTGCTTAGCCTTTTCGGTCTGCTCCTGAATGACTGACTGAAGCGCAGCGGCATTCTGCTCGGCATTGCTCGGTACCCCGGTCAGGCCGCTCTGAACGGCGAACTCTGCGATGTAGGCGTTCATCTGATCGGCGATGAGGTCTTTTGCCCGGAGCAGCTGCTGGGCGTTCTGGCAGGTGATCGTCATGTCCAGCCGGTCCTCGTACCCATCGTTGATCACCAGATGTGCGCTATAACTGTAATCATGCATTTTCTCAATCCTCCCAATTTAATGCTTGGCCGCACTTGCAGCAATATACGCGCTTGCGCAGGGCCGGTCTATAAACGACTTCGTGGCAAAGCGGGCAATTTCCGAATTGTGAGTTTTCCCACAAATTCACCTTTGCCGGGATCTGCTTCTTGAGCGCATCCATGCCCATCCGACAGGCTTCTTTTACGGTTTCGATGCTGTAGTTCTCCAGATGCTCCGGGTCGAGGATCTCGGCGGCCCACTCGTAGGTCATTCCCATTTGCAATGCCTCCTGTCTGGCCTGTTACACCTAATTCTGAAAAACAGGTGTAACGGCGTTTTCCTTGTGGTGGTGCGGTTCTCCCGGCTCTGTTACTCCTGTTACACCTAATTTTGAACACACACCGTATTTCTAAGAATTTTGCAATTTTGCATGAAAATCTTGCAAAATGCAAAAATGTGCAAAAACATATTGTATTTTAGTTTTAGGTGTAATAGGTGTAACAATTTATTAAAAAGCCGCTTGACTGCTTGCTTTTCCGTGTTACACCTAATGTTACACCTAGCGTTACACCTAATTTTAGGTGTAACGGTTTAGACCGGGAATGGCAGGTCATCGAAGTCGTCAACCACCGTGAAGTCGTCCTGCATTGTTGTCTGAGCGACCGAACTCTGGAACGGAGCCGCTGCGGGGGGCATAGGCGGTTCTTCTCGGTCCATCTGTTCCTCCAGCGCATCCATCGGGTCCTCGTTCTCGGCCAGCTTGCCGATGAAGAACTCGACAAAGCGGCAGCTTCGGTCTCCGAATCTGCGAACCGTGGAGTAGGTGACCTTGCCACTCTTTTCTGTCCATACGCTGATCAGGTTCTTGTCGGCCAGATATTTCATGGTTTTCCGGGGACTGTACCCGGCTTTCGTGAGGGCCTGATTCAGCATGGAGGGGAAAATATAGACCGTGTTGCCGCTCTCGTTCATCATGCCGAGGCAGGTGCCGATCACCTGTGTTCCGAAGTATGCCTTGTTCGACATGACCCAGTCCACGATGAACTGCGCCGCGTTTTCGTTCACATCGGTGGAGTTGTTCTCTACCTGTTCCTCCAAAATGCTGGCGGCCATGATCTTGGCCTTTTTCCACGATTCCGGGTGGATGCCCAGTTGCTGCAGAACGTCGGCCTCGTCGGTGGGGTCGCCCTGCTGCTGCGTGTTGAAGAACCAGCTATCGATCATGGCATCGGCCAGCGCAACTGCGGAAATGCCGGAAACGTGGGAGCCGTTTTTGCCGTTGGCCATTGCGTGGACGTAACTCTGCATCAACTCGAAGGCATCACAAATGGTGCGCTCAGGGGTGGCGATGATCCTCTTGACGAAGGCCGGGCCAGCCCAGCCGCAGTCCATCACGGACTGCTGGTGCATCAATCCGGCATCCCGCTCGTTGTCGAACGGCCCGCCGTAGAGTTCCAGCACACGAGTGGAGACGCCTGTTTGCGTGGTCTCAGTGCTGAGAGGTTCCTCGCCGGTGGCCAGAGCGACGGTGCGCCATTGCCGGGTGGCCTGAATGCCGCCGCTCTTTGCGCCTCTGATCTTACCGGTGCCGGATGCGATCATGTAGACGATTTTTTCCAGCCCAGCCTGATTGTTGCCAGCAAGCTGCCGCTCATCAATGCCGAGGGGGAGGTCGCAGTAAAAGGCTGCCGTCCGTTCGAGGCCGACCTGTGTGGCGTTGAAGTTGACCATCAACCGCTCCGGGTCTCCCCATGCGGAGAGGGCCGCTTTCAGGGCTGCGGTCTTGCCGCCCTTGGAACCGCCCCAGTTGTACACGAAGAAGATGCGCTGCTTGACGATCCGCAGGAGCGGGGCGGCAAAGCTGGCTGCAAGGATGAACCTGAACTTTTGGCGGCTGCGGTGCGGAGTCATGTGTTCCACCCATTTCTCAAAGGTTCCGTTCTGGCAGTAGGCCGTGGCCATTGCCTTTTGGGATGGGTCAATGTCCAGCGTGATGCCGTCAGCGTGTCCGGGCACAAACCTGTTGCCGGGCTGCCATCCGAAGGTGGAGGTGCTGTCCTCTTTGGGGATGATGTCGATGTTCTCGGCCTCAAGACTTCCGAGGAAGCGGACCACCTGCTTCGAGTTCTCGCTGGTGATCGTGCAGCCGAGATCTGCGAGGGCGGTGATGCTGCGGCTCTGGAAGATCACCGACCGGGGGTAGATGGCACTCTGCCAGAGGCCGTCTCGCTTGAAGGCCACCTCTATTTTTTCTTCCCCGGTTTCGATGCTCTGGAGACGCTTGGTCAGGATGATCGGGGTGCGGCAGCAGAGGACCGGCTGGAACTTCTTTTCGTCAATCCGGCTGATCCCTTTGTCCGAGTAAATCCAGCCCTCCGGCTGTCGGAGGCTGATCGGTGCGCCGCTGATTGCTTCGGGGATGTCCTCTTTTTTGTAGTCCACAGGTTTTGCGGTTTTCAGGGCATCCCGGATCAGCTTGGCAGCCTGTTCCCGGCCATGCTTGATGTAAAGGTCGGAAGGGTCTTTTTCGCCGAGAGCCTTGCAGCTCCATTCGTAGACCTCTCCCTCGTAGCCTCCATCCCGGAGGCCGGTGCAGATCTTGTGGATGAAGGTGTCGCCGCCGCCGTCCGGCTCGTGGTGCAGGTACAGCTTCAGGCCCTGAAGCACCGAGGACTGTTCCGGCTTGAACATTGAGGCCCCCGGCACACCGATGGCCGGGATGCCCATGTACCACAGGCTCTGTGTGTCGCTCTCGCCCTCAACCATGACCGCGTACCCGGCGTTGGCAAATTCAGGGATGCGCCACTCACCATAGAGGCAGATTTTGCCGGAGCTGCCGGTGCGCCAGCGGAAGTCCTTGTGGGCGTACCGCTTGCGGTAGGTGGATTCTTCTCCGGCTGCGTTGTAGTAGGGAATGTAGAGCCATGCGGTGCCGTTGTTGCGATCTTTCCGGGTTTCGAGGCGGCAGGTTTTGGCCAGCCATTCTTCCGGGAGGTGCTTTGCAAAGGCATACTCGGCAAGGCTAAAATCTTCGAGGACTGTGGCCTTTTCCTTTTTGGCGGGTTTCGGGGTTTCGGCAGCAACGCCGTATTTCTCCAAAATCTGCTTGTATGCCTCTTTGGTGTCTACGCCATGCAGTTCTGCCCAGAATGACACGAAGTTGCCGCCACGGTCCTCTGCGAAGCAGTGCCACTTGCCGGTTCTGAGATCGACCGAGAAGCTGTTGTTCCTGTCCTCATGGAAAGGACACAGACCTGTCAGCTTGTCCCCGGCGAGCTTGTATTTCTGAACCACGGCGGCGTACTCGGCACGGTAATCCACCACCTTATCAAGATCTATCTCTCTTGCCGCCATGCTGCCTCCACCGCCATTCTTTCTTGAATTTCATATCTGTTCCCCTTTATGCCTTAAGGGGAGCCGCCTCGATGCGGTCCCCCCTGCGGGCATGAAATTTTATAGGGCTGCTGCCTGATTAAGCAAAGGGGAGGTCCTTGTCTTTGTCGGTCACGTCGGTGAACTCCGTATCCGACACCTGAACGTCCAGTGTGCTTTCGTCTGCCGTCATGGTGTTGCTGGAGGCCGAGGTGCTGTAGTCGTCCATCGTGATGGCGATCTCCTTGTATTTTGCCTTGATTTCCTGCCGCATGGTCTTGGCGGTCTGAGCAACTGCCGGGGGCAGGATGCCACGCTTGTCGACCACCACGGTGGCGTAATTGATGCCGTTGGCGTTGGTGGCCTTGGCCAGCTTGAAGCCGACGATCAGGTTGGTGTAGGGGATGCCCTTGGAGGCCATGATGCGGGTGAGAGCCTTGTTCACTTCCTTGATGCTCGTTGGCGGCACCGTCAGGAGGTAAAGGTTCGGGTCGTTGCTGCGCATGAGGTAGATCCGGCGCATATTCTTGCAAGCCTTGCCCTTGCCGCCATTCGGGTCGCTGCCGTACTGGTTGCAGGGGCACCTGTCGCATTCGCAAATCTCGCCGGTCCGAATGTTCAGGCCGGACTTGCCGTCCATGCTGGAGCAAACCGGGATCTTATCCTCCGGGTTGGTGCTGGTGCCGAAAGCGTTCGGCCAGTAGCCGTTCATGCGGTGCGTGAACACGATCACGCCCTCGATGTCCTTGGGGTAGTCCTCATCGCCGTCCTCGTCGCCCTGTACCGTGAAGGCGAGGCTGCCGCCGGAGGGAATCTTGATGGTTCGGCAGTTGATGCTGGATTCATCGTCCAGATCGTCCATCTGATCCTTGAGTTCGGCTGCCAGTTCCGGGTCGAGACCGTCGTAGGCGGTGGTCAGGGCGAAGTTCTCAACGGGGGCCAGTTCGGTGCTCTTTTTTGCGGTTGCCATAGTATGTGTCCTCCTATTTATTCTTCATCGTCGGCTTCAACGTCGGCGGGTTCGGCTTCTTCAAAACCATCATTTTCTGCCGCTGCCTGTTCCAGCGGGGTGGGGGTGTCGTCTTTGCGTTCGGCTTCGTAGAGGTCGTTCATGGTGCGCTTCATCTCGGCTGCCATGACAATCGACAGGGAGATCAGCTCGCTGACTCGGTTGTGCAGGGAGCTGACCGCCTCGACTGCCGGGTAGTTGGGATTCGCCAAGGTGCCGAGAAGAGTGTCCATGTCATTACGAGCGGACTTGACCTTTGCGCTGATCCGGGTGAAGTTGTCGGCGGCGATGCCGTATGCCTCGTGGCGGTTGCGCACGGCGGGCGGGTTGTAATCCTTGAGCATATCGTAGGTATCATCAATCACGCTGGCCACCCGGCAGTCCACGTCCTGCTGGAGATTGGTGCGCAGATCCATCTCGGTCTGCTGGTAGTTCTGGTTTGCCATTATTTCTTTCCTCCCTTGGTGGCCCGGCTGCTCTCACGGCGGCGGGTGATGTCGTAGGTGTCGAAGATGCTGATGCACTTGGCGAGGTCCTCGCTCAGGCCGTCGTTTTCCTCGACGTATGCCTTGATGGTGGACTGGAGGGTGCGGGTGTTCACGCTCTCCACGATGATGTCGCCGAGGCCCTCTTCCCGGAGAGTCTCAAAGAAATTGATGCCCTCGCTGGCCAGCTCCGATTCGGACTTCTTGTTGTAAATGGTCTTGGGGGTCAGGGTGAACTTGAAGCCGCCGACCGAGATCGAGGGACAGTCATCGTCGATCATCTGCTGCGAGATGTTCGCTTTGGCTTCCTCAATCAGGGCGTTGTTAGCCTTGACCTCATCGGCCAGTTCTTCCTTGCGCTCCAGAAGGCTCTGGTAATCGCGTACCATGTCTAACAGTGTCATTTGTGCTCTTCCTTTCCATTCATGTATTCTCTCTGTTCCCGCTCTTCCCGGTCGTCAGTTTCACCGGCTTTCCAGAAGAGAAGGCATCCAAAGGTTCCGATGGCTACGAGGACTGCGATGGTCAGGATCGCTCCGAGCATTGACGACGCACCTCCCATTCTGCGCGGTCATTTGCACACTGGGTGCTGCGAAAAACCAACGGGTCATTGTCAATGATGACGTTTCGGTCGTCCCAGTATTCGTTTGCTCCGACTTTTCGAGGGTCCGTTCCGTAGGCTTTGCGCCACTCCGGGAGATTCTCGTTGACCGCATCGAACTTCAGGCCCCACTCTGCGCAAGCGGCGACGGCCTTTTCCAGCGACCGCCCCTCTCGGCAGGTCCAGAGAATCAGTTTCGCGCCCTTGCTCTGTTCCTTCAGGGCTTCATAGATTATGTCCCAGTTCGGATCTCCAATGTCGGGGTAGGTGTTCTGACAGAGGATTCCATCAAAATCCACTGCGATGACATAGGGAAGTTGTGAAGAATCATCCATTGTTCTCATCCTTTCTTTTCTTTTTTGGGGTTGCCCGTTTCCGGGCGGATGGTTTATCCTCAAGCTGCCCGCCGGGCGGTTTCCCCTCGGCGATAGCTTTGAGCAATTTTTGGTAGGCATCGTACACCGCCAGCTGCTGTACCATGCGCTGATACTGAGCCAGCTCTTTCGGGGTGCCGTCTAAAACCGGGGTGCCGTCCACGATGTAGATTTTCAAAAGAACTGCCTCCAGTCATCGACCACCGTTTTAGCGAGATCCTCTTTTTTGCTCAGGGACTTGAGGATGGTGCTGTCCACGGTGTTCTCGGCTACGAGGTGGATGTATGTGCAGGTGTTGCGCTGGCCGATACGGTGGATACGGGCGAGGCTCTGCGAGTAAGTGGCGTAGTTGAATGTGACGCTGTAGTAGACGCAGGTGTCGGCTGCGGTCAGGGTGATGCCGGTGCCCGCCGTGTCGATCTGGCCGACGAGAACCATCGTGGAGGGGTCTTTCTGGAACTGCTGAACGATGTCGCCCCGCTGCTCTTTCGGGATGGCTCCGTAAATGGCCACCGTTTTCATGCCGCTCTTTCCGATGATGTTCTCCGACCTTTTGATGATCTCCAAGACCTCCGGGATGAACCGGGCGAAGATCACCAATTTCTTCTTGCCATCCAGAACGTAGTCTTGGATGATGTCCGAGAGGGCATCGAGCTTCCCGGTGCTGACCAGCTCCGGCTTGGCCGCATCGTCGGCGACGAGGAAGCCGCCAGTGAACTGCTGCAGCCGCAGGAGCTTGGTCAGGACCGTGGTGGCGGTGATCTTCTCGCCGTTGTCCAACTCGGTGAAGCTGTCCCGCCGCAGACGGTCGTAGATGGCCCGCTCTTTGGTCGAGAGGATGATGCTCCGAGTCTGGAACGTCTGCTCCGGCAAGTCCAGGGCTTCCTCTTTGGTCACCCGGTAGGCAATGGAATGCTCTTTGCGGATGAGTTCGTCGAGGTCCTTGTACTGGACGATCTGCTTGCGGTTGAAGCCGCCCATCACGGCGTAGCGGTTGCGGAAGGCGTAGAAGTTGGTGCCGAAGATGGTCGGGTCGAGGAAGCGGTACTGACTGAAAATGTCCACCGCCTCGTTCTGCACCGGGGTGCCGGAGAGAATCAGCTTGTACCGGGCCTTGTCGCCCAGTTGGTGCATTGACTTGCTCTGGGCTGCATCGTGGGTCTTGATGCGCTGGCTCTCGTCGGCGATGATCAGGTCGGCATCGTACTCCATCAGCTTCTCAAAGATGCCGTCCCGCCACGTTGATTCGTAGTTAATGACGGCCACCTTGAGGCTCTGGAATGGGAACGCTTCGAGATCGGCGAGGGCCTTGAGACGTTGGGGCTTTGTGCCCAGCAGCGTCTTGACCGTGTACCTGAAGTCGGCGTAGTCTGCAAATTCTTTCGGCCATACGGCACAGACGGAGGTGGGGGCCACGATCAGAACCCGCTTGATCTTGCCGAGTTTGTACCCGGCCCCGGTGACGGCGATAGCTGTCAGGGTCTTGCCACAGCCCATCTCAAAAAGGAAACCGAAGCCTTTACCCATTTCCACACCCCGCAATCTTGACAACTTTGAAGCCGCAGAAAGGGTAGTATTTGAAATCTTCGGGGTTGTCGTAATCTCCGAGTTTCGTTTCCCCGGAGCAATTCAGGCAGGTCAGCGTTCGATCTGTGGCGCTGTACTTCAGGTGCGTCCTCTGGCGCAAACTCTCCGGGTCAACATCCGGGAGTTTCAAAGCCAGCGATGCTGCTGCCTTGTAGCAGCTCGTTGCTGTTCTGGCGACGATGTCGGTGTCGACAGAGAAGCCTGCCTCCCACGCCCATTTGAACAGGATTCTGGTCAGGTGTTCCGTGTCAACTGTCTTTTTACCCATCGCTGCCACCGACTTTCTTCATGCCCTGGAAATCCGCAACCCCATAGCTTGCATCGCTACATTTATGGAGTTGAAGGATGAGGGGGATTTTCCGCCTGTGAACGTCTGCGCCGCTGTAAAAAAGTGCAAAATCCACTATCTTTTTAGCTGCTCCATCTTCATCGTTGGCATGGGTGTGGTGTACGAAAACGGTACCGCAAAGGCGGCATTTATAGATTGCTCTGTATTCGCTCACTGGTTCGCCGCCGCCTTTCCTGTCCACGCGCACTCGCTGCACACAAACTTGGCGTTTGGGTAAACCTGCCGGACAAGTTCGGCGTTCCCGGCCTGAAGCCAGCAAGCCTGACCGCATACCGGGCAGGTCGCCTCTTTCCACTCCGGGTTGCAGGGGTTCGGGACGTTCTTGCGCAGGGGCATGGTAGCGAACACCAGGCGGGTGTCCTTGACTGCTGCGGTCGCCGGGGCAACCTTGAGAAATGTTACTTTGCGCCTCATCTTGTACCTCCCAGAAGTTTGTTTCCGCACCAGTGGCAGTGCGAGTGGTGCGGGTCTACCCGGTGGTTACACTCCGGGCAATGCCATACGCCGTCCTTTTTGACCGGCTGCGATGGCACCTCGTACTTGGCATGGAGGCTGCCCCAGTCCTGCAGGAGTTTCTTGCTCTGTGCGATGTAGCTGATTGCCTCGGCCACCGAGAAGCAGTTTTCCTCGCAGAGCTTCTTGATGATCTCGGTGGCTGCGTTGCAAGCGTCTACGTCGTCCTGCCAGATCTTCTTGTCGGGGTCCTGCTTCCCATCGCCGGGGAGAAAGGATGCGCTGTTGTCCTTGATGCTGTCGATCTGGCCGAGCAGCGAGGACAGGCTCATTTTGTGAATATCGCTCATGTTGTGTTTCCTCCGTTCGGGTCAACCCACCCGAAAACCATTGCAGCCATGTTCGCCCCACGGACTTGATGCCGGAAAAGTTTCATCTTGACCGGGTAGTCCAGAAGCAGCTCCGGGCTGTCGTTCATGCGCTCCTGATCGACGGCGGCTGCCGTGTCGTGGAGGCTCTGGCGCAGGGCTTCAATGTGGGGCGGCAGTTTGACGATGCTGGACAACTTGTCCAGAAGTTCGATGTCTGCGGTGCCGGAGAGGGTCTGCGTGGTTTTCGACCACTTCATCTTGCCCCAGCTTTTGATCACCGCAAACTGGACGGTGTCGGCCTCTTTGATGAGCAGGGTGTTTTCTATCAGGGCCATTTTCAAGATTTCCTCATCCTCTCTGCAGCCAGCTGCTCACATTGTTTTTCAGCTTCCCGGCACTGTTGGTCGTGTTCAAATAGCACGTCCGCATATTCGTTTCCGACACGCCGGATTACCGTTTCGAGCATCTCCGTCACAAGGTCGTGATACTTGCTGTCACCAGCCTTGCGGCTGTTCTGGGCGGTCTCGCGAGCTTCCCACAGGTCAAGCAGCCTGTCTCGTTTGTCGGCGGTGATCTCATCATAGCCGTGGGCATCCTGGATCTGCTCCATGCTTTCCCAGCCTTCCAGCTCAGCAAAGGGGTCAGCTTCAGCCTTTGCCATGCTGCGGGCTTTGGTATTTTTCTTGACGTACCGGGTCAGACCATCCTGCATCACGGCGCGAGCATCGCCCATTGCCTTGTGGATGGCCTTGACCTTCCGCTCTTTTTTGAGCTGGTCCGGCTGACTGGCCCATTCTGCCATCAGTTCAGATTTGGTTTTTGGTTTCATCTGCTCGCCCCCACTGTTCAGCCATTGCTTTTGCAATGCCTGGAAAAGTTTTGCTTCTTACCTTTGCGCTCCTGTGTCCGCTTTTCGCCCATGCGTCACCGGTCTTTTTTGCACGGTGATCTGATGAAGACACCCATTTAGAGGTCGGCACAACAACATCTGTTGCGAAAAGCATAGGAAGCTTTTTCAGCCACAAACAAGTTGTCTTTATATACGGATCTCCAAACATATACGGCTGAATGATCTGGCTGTATTGGGGCAGTCCCCAAATTTTCATAGGGACAGGGTTCTCTATCGCAATCCGTTCCACATCGGAATTCCAGAATTTCAGAAAAAAATCTCGTGCTCGGATTCCGTTCTCATACCGAGGCTCTTGAATTTTTCCGTTGACTATCAAACGGTTTGCGCCGGCTTTGGATAAGTAGGTGCAAGGCGGGTGTGCAATCAAGAGATCCCATGCGTCAATGTAGTGACTTTTATCGTCCATCGTTATGACCTGCCCCCCATCAAGAGGCGCCAAAGCATCTCCGTGTATGTGCCACTCAGGATGCCCTCCTGACGGCTCCTGAATATCGCAGGAGTAGGCTTCGTGTCCTTTTGCCCGGAATGCCTTGCATACTTCCTGTGATTCCTCACAGGCGATAAGTACTTTCATCTGTCCGCACCTCCGTTCGCTTTTGCAGGTTCCCTCTTTCTAGGCGGCTTGGGCTTCGGCATCCAACACCGCACGTTTTCGGTTGGAATAGATCTTGTGATGCTGTACCCATACTCTAAAATCGTCCAGCATTTATAGGTGGAGTCATAGCATCCGACCACTGCTTCCTCGTGGAAGAACGATTTTTCTACAAAGAGGACGGGCTTCAGGCTACGAGGCAGTCTCTTTGATGGGTCAACCCATTTACTTGCAGTCCGCTTCACCTGTCCGCACCTCCGTTCGCTCCCATGTACTTCTTGCGGCCCCGCTCTGGTCGCCTTGATGCAGCCGAGTGTCTATCTCGTCCAGAATCAGAATGTCGTGAGCATCCAAATTTCCATGTTGCACAACGGCGTTCAGAAGATATATGCTTTTGTATAACTCCAAAGCAACAGACTTTCCGTGCAGCTCTTTTGTGGCATGATACACAATCCTGTTCAGAGCAATCATTTCCTCGCCGCTGAACTTTGCAACGATATGGCCGGGGTCGTTTCTCTCGTCATCCCGGTGCTTCAACGAACAGATTATCATTTGTCTGCACCTCCGTTCGCTCCCATGTACCGCTTGCAGCCTTTTTCCCGATGCCGGTCCTCATGGTCACGGTGATAAACGCCGAAGTTTCCGTTCATGGTTCGGTTGTAGGCGTTTTCTGCCTCCAACTCCTGCTTGTATCTCTGGTATCTTTCGCAGGTGTCGTGGCAGATCATGTGGCGAGATTCGCATTGAAAACAAGGCTTTGTCATTTCATGAATTCCTCCGGGGGTTCAGACAGCGGATACCAACAGTAAAAATTTTCGGGGTTGTCTGCTACGGTGAAATACTGCCATTCATCGACGTATCCGTAATTTTTGTGAATGGCCAGAACACATCCGTTTCCGTTGGCATCTTCTTTGGTCGGTTTGACCTCCGATGCTTTACGCCAAAGGGATACAGCGGTAGTCGGTCGGATGACCGTGTTGCCAAGTTCATACATGAATCTGAATCCTCCCATCTTTCCATGCCCTGTACCTGCCGTAGCTCACGCCCAGCCGATTCGCTTCCCGGACATCATTCTGGAGGGAATCCTCCGGGGCGTGTTTCGGCTTGGTCCGTTCTACGACCTCCAGCTTGTTGTTCTGAGCCTTTTTTCGGTCATGCTCGATCTGCCGGATGCGGAGGCAGGAATCGCAGAGTTTCTTGTTGCTGGCAACTCCTACCATCTTCTTTCCGCAGCGGATGCAGGTCCGTGTCCATTTAAGGCTTTCGGCTTTCGCCACGGTCAACCCCTCCGTTCCTGCTGCGGATACTCAGGGTTTCGGGCGTGGTTCCGGGTGATCTTGCCGTAGCCTTTCGGCTTGCTCCACATCTTCCAAAGCTGGCGGCGGGCATCCTCCGAGACGATCCAGCCGACGCAGACCAGAAGTCCGATCAGGCCGATGGCGAGGCTAAAATAAAATGGTGCCCTTGCTGCTGCCCGGCCCCAGTCGTAACCGAAGCGCATCAAGATCTGGGTGGTGGTGTCCACTCCGAAGTTGAACGCCTTGCCAAGAACGGCGAGGGTTGCTGCGACTGCTGCGGTAATGGCGGCGGTGATTTTTGCATTTCTCATGGGATTCTGTTCCTCCTTTCGCAGAGTTCGATGGTAACGTCGCAGAGGTCAATCACCCTGCGGTTTGCGTCCATTGCCCGGCGAAGCAGGAACAACTGCGCGTCGAGCAGCTTAATCTCCAGGGTGTTCAGGCGGATGCGGAAGCTGAGCCTGATTCTTTCGCGCACTCATGTACCTCCTTTTCTTCAGGCGATGCCCTTGGCGGCCCGATCTGCTTTCCAGCGTTCGTATTCGGCCCGGACCTCCGGGTTCTGGAACTCTCGCTGGATGGCATCAAAGACCAGCTGGCCGATGTTGACCCGCTCTGCCTTGGGTATCTTCTTGGTGTCAAGTTGGGGCATCGTGCCAGTGGTCGGCACGGCCTTGAGGTTCTTTGTGCTGGCCATCTGGCACGGCTCCTTTCTTAGGCGGTGCGGGCGATGCCCTTTTCCGCGAGTTCTGCGCCGATCAGCATAGATTCGACCATAAGGGCGAATACCGGGCGGCTCTCGCCCTTGACACTGATCAGAACGTCTGCGAGCTTCTTTGCGTCCTTGATCTGGTCGCCATCGTAGATCTTCTTTTCGGTCATGTCTATCAACCTCCTTTGTTGATTCTGTGACAATTATACGTCTCATTCGCACAAATGTCAAGGGCCTTTTTGTGGGTTCTGTGACTTTTTGTTGACAACGTGACGTTTGAGTGCTAAAATACAAATATAGAAAGGAGTGAAACCTGTTGTGAATGAACGAATAAAAAAATTGCGTCGGTCGCTCGATTTGACGCAGCAGGAATTTGCTGATCGAATTGGTGTAAAACGAAACACCATTGCAAATTACGAGATCGGCAGAAATGAGCCGATTGACTCCGTTTTGGAGCTGATCGTCCGGGAGTTCGGGGTCAGTAAGCAATGGCTTCTGGATGGAACTGGCGAGATTTTTTCTCCTGCGCCTACGAACGGTCTTGACCTCTTGGCGCAGGAAAAGGCTTTGACGCACGGGGAATACATACTTATTGAAAAGTTCGTAAACCTGAAGCCTGAAACTCGACAGAATATCCTCGACTATATTCAGGAGGTCGCTGCTGCTCTTTCTGCGGGCGATATTCCTGCGGATGCTCCAGCTATTGATTGCCGGGAATCCGCAGAAAGTCTCCATGCTGAACTGGACCGTCAGCTTGGCATTGAAAAAAAAGAAGCGGCGGGCGAGTCCGAAGCCTCTTGATCTGGAAGCTGCGGCACAAAAAGAAAATATGGAACGGCTGAGGGTCTCCCCTGTGAAGCCAAAAAAGAAAAAGGGAGAGCCGTCCGTGTGGGCAGTTCTCCCTTTTTATAGTGTATATCGTGAGGTGTGCTATGGGGTTTAGGTACAGAAAATCTGTCAATGTCGGGCCGTTTCGCTTTACCGCCAGCAAGTCTGGAATTTCTACCAGCTTCGGCGGAAAGGGAGCGCGGATCACAAAAATGGCGAATGGAAGAACACGGACCACGTTCTCTGTTCCGGGCACAGGCATCTCTTATGTGAACGAATCCGGGTCGAAGAAGCGGCGGGCGGCTCCTGTTCAGAAGCCGCAGCGCATAGAAGGGCCTGCGCCTGTGGATCTCTCTATTTATAATCAGCCGGACAAGGTCGAGGCACCGAAGCGGCCAAAGGACCCGAAACAGCCGCCGAAGTCCAAAGGCGCAGTGCGGAACGTCGGCATCGCTCTGGCGGTCATTGGCCTTACGGTCTGTGTCGTGTCGCTCCCGGTTGGCTTGATCATTGTAGCCGTTGGAGCGTACCGGGCGGTAAAGGCTGGGGATATTTATGACGCTGCGGTTGCTCGGTACGAGCAGCAAATCTCGGACTATGTTGACTGGCTGGATGAAGTCAACGCAAAATAAAAAGCCGCCCTCGGTGGGCGGCGGGAGGTTGCTCTGAATGTGTGCAAAAAAGAAACCGGCCATGCTTGAGCCGGATATGCAGGATGCCGTGATCTACACTCGGTACTCATCCCATAACCAGCGGGACTGTTCCATCGAGCAGCAGGTGGCGGACTGCGAGATTTTTGCCCGGCAGAACAACCTCCGGGTGGTGAAGGTCTACGCCGATCGGCATCTGTCTGGCACTACCGATAACCGCCCCCAGTTCCAGCAAATGCTGAAGGATGCCGCTCACGGCCACTGGGCTTATGTGATCTGCTGGAAGATCGACCGCTTTGCCCGGAACCGCTACGATTCGGCCACATACAAGTTCCGGCTGAAGAAGGCCGGGGTGCGGGTCCTCTATGCAAAGGAGTCCATCCCGGATGGCCCGGAGGGGATTCTGCTGGAATCCGTGCTGGAGGGGTCTGCCGAATATTACAGCGCAGCCCTCGCCCAGAATATTCGCCGGGGCATGAAATACAACGCCGAGCAGTGCAAGGTGAACTCCGGCTCCATCCCTTTCGGGTACTGCAAGGGGCCGGATGGCCGCTTTGCAATCCATGAAGCAAACGCCGAGGTCGTGCGGGAGATCTTCAGAAAGGCTGCGGCGGGGATGTCCTTTGTGGATATCGCCAACGACCTGAACAGCCGGGGGCTGAAAACCAGCCGGGGCGGGCGGTGGAACAAGGGCAGCTTCCGGCTGTTGATGAACGAGGCCTATATCGGGGTGTATCATTTCTCGGACACCCGCATCGAGGGCGGGATGCCCGCTCTCATCGATCAGGGCACCTTTTGGGCGGCGAACGAGCGTCTGAAAGCAAACAGCAGCGTCCGGGGCCGTCACCAAGACGGCGGGGACTACCTGCTGACAGGGAAGCTGAAGTGCGCCCACTGCGGGTCCTACATGATCGGCTTCTCCGGCACCGGGAAGAGCGGCGAACTGCATTACTACTACGGCTGCCAAAAGCGGCGGCGGGAGCGGGCTTGCAAAAAGGCCAACGTGCCCCGCGAGTGGATTGAGCGGGTTGTCGTGAAGGCCGCTCTGGACTACGTCCTCCGGCCTGACGTGATGGAGTGGATCGCGGATGCCGTGATGGAATATCAGGAGCGGGAGGCAGCTTCGGCGCAGCTGGCCGCCCTGACCGCCGAACTGGAGGAAAACCAAAAGGCCACCGACAATGTGATGAAGGCCATCGAAGCCGGAATCATCACCTCGACCACAAAGCAGCGGCTTCTGGATCTGGAAGCCAAGGCCCAAGATCTGAAGCGGGCCATCGAACTGGAAAAGTTGAGTCACGTCCGGCTGGAGCGTGATCAGGTTCTCTTTTGGTTGGATTGCTTCCGTGGCGGCAGCTTGCAGAGCCAAGAGTTCCGGCGCAAGGTCATTGATACCTTTGTGTCGGTGGTCTACCTGTCCGATGATCACCTGCGGATCGCTTTCAACTATTCGGGGGGTTCTAACGCCGAGGCCGACTTCGACCTCGTCATGGACGCGGAGGCGGCGGCTGGCGAACTGTCCAAAAAGTTCGTACAAGGTCACGTTGCCTCCACCACACAAGAAAAATCCGAACCTCTTCCCATCGGGAAAAGGTTCGGATTTTTTCGTTTACCGTATTTCTTACCGCGTCATTTTCATTTCCAGTCTCAGCAGCGCGGCCTTTTTGTCGATGCCGCCTGCATATCCGGTCAGGCTGCCGTTTGTTCCGACAACGCGGTGGCAGGGAATGATGACAGAGATCACATTGTGACCGACAGCCCCGCCCACAGCCTGCGCAGACATTCGGGAAAGGCCGCGCTCTGCAGCCAGCTGCCTTGCCAGTGCACCATAGGTCGTGGTCTGGCCGCAGGGGATGCGGCGCAGCAGCGCCCACACCTCCTGCTGAAAGGCAGAGCCAGCGGGATGGAGCGGCGGGGTAAAGTCCGGCTCCTGCCCGCCGAAATAAACATCCAGCCAGCGGCTGGCCTCGGAGAGCACGGCGGTCTCCTGCTCCTGATGCACCGCATCCAGGGTGCGGGCAAAGTACTTCTGCCCCTCGAACCAAAGGCCGGTCAGGCCGGTGTCATCAGCGGCCAGCAGGATGCCGCCCAGAGGAGACTCATAGTGCTGTGTATAGATCACCGTTTATCGGATCTCAATGCCCAGCTTGAACTTCAGGTTGCCCAGCACCTTCTTGACGGTGCGCTCGACCTGCTCAGCGGAGATCTCCGCGCTGGGGTCAGACAGGGTCAGGGAGAAGGCCATGCTCTTCTTGCCCTCGCCCAGGTTTGCGCCGCGGTAGATATCGAACAGCTTGACCTCGGTGATGAGGGAGCTTGCCTTCTTGATGGTGTCCTCGATCTCGCCGCAGGTGACCTTTTCCTCGCAGACAAGGGCCAGGTCACGCTTGACGGCAGCGTAGGGACTCAGCGGCTTATAGCGCAGCTCACCGTCCACACAGGACATCAGAGCCTCATAGTCCAGCTCCCCCAGATAGATGTTCTGGCTGTCCTTCTGGTCCTTTGCGATCTCCAGCTCGCCGTTGATCTCATTGGAGAGCTTACCGAACACGCCCAGACGCTTGCCGTTGCAGTAGACAGCGGCGCTGATGCCGGGGTGGAGCCACGGGGTGGTCTCGCGCTCGTAGGTGAAGGTCAGGTCAAAGCCTGCGGCCAGCGCCTCCATTGCACCCTTGACGGTGAAGAAGTCCTCCTCGGGGCCAAAGGCACCGATGCAGAGGGTCTGACGTTCATGGGGATGCTCACTGATGGGCAGCTCCTTGGCCAGATAGACGGGAGCCATCTCGAACAGGCGGCCCTCGGCATTGCCCTTCTTGAGGTTGTCCACGATGACATTCAGCATGGACGGGGTCAGCAGGGTGCGCATGATGGACAGGTTCTCGCTGATGGGGTTCAGGATGCGGATGGCCTTGCGGGCGGCATCCTCTGCAGGGATGTGCAGCATATCCAGCTCCGCGTTGGAGTAGAAGGCCAGGGTGGAGGCCTCATAGAAGCCCTGTGCAGCCAGCAGGCGCTTGGTCTTGAGCTGCTGCTTCTGCGCGTAGTTCAGGCCGCCGTTGGTGACAGAGGCGGTGTTCAGGAAGGTGGGGTTGATGTGGTCATAGCCGTACTCACGGATGACCTCCTCCGCCAGATCGGGGAAGCTCTCCACATCCTCACGGTAGAGAGGAGCAGACACATCCCAGCTGCCGTCAGCCTGCACATCCACAGTGAACTCCAGGCGCTGCAGGATATCGATCATGGTCTGCTCGGGCACAGTGATGCCCAGCACGCCGCAGATCTTGGCAGGGGTGGTCACGATGTGCTTGCGCTCCAGCGGGCGGCCATCGGTCAGGTCATACTCGAGGGTGGTGATATCGCCGCAGTCCAGCTCCTGGATCAGGTGCAGGGCACGGGCCAGGCCCAGCTCGGGAGAGTTGCGATCCACACCCTTTTCATAGCGGGCAGAGGAATCACTGTTCTGGCCCAGAGCACGGCTGGTCTTGCGGACGCAGTCACGGGCGAAGGTGGCGCACTCGAACAGCAGGCTGGTGGTGTTCTCGTCCATGCCGGAGTTGGCACCGCCCATGATGCCGGCCAGAGCCACAGGCTTCTCGGCATCGCAGATGACCAGATTGTTGGGGTTCAGGGCGAACTCCTTTTCATCGAGGGTCACGATCTTCTCGCCCTCGTGGGCACGGCGCACATCAATGGTGCGGCCGGCGACCTTGTTCAGGTCAAAGGCGTGCATGGGCTGGCCCATTTCCAGCAGGGTGTGGTTGGTGATATCCACCACGTTGCTGATGGAGCGCAGGCCGCACAGGGCCAGATGGCGCTTCATCCAGCGGGGAGATTCGCCCATGCGGATGTTGCGGACGTAGTGCGCCATATAGCGGGGGCACAGGTCAGGGGCCTCCACCTGGACGTTGATGGGAGCATCCGGCTCGCAGACAGCCTTGTAATCCATGGCGGGCATGTGTAGGGGCTTGCCCAGAATGGCAGCGACCTCGCGGGCAATGCCCAGCACGGACTGGCAGTCGGGGCGGTTTGCGGTGATGGAGATATCGAAGATATAGTCATCCAGACCGACAACGGGTGCGATGTCGGTGCCGGGAACGGAATCCTCGGGCAGGATGAGCAGACCATAGACCTCAGAGCCCGGGAACAGGTCATCGTTCAGGCCCAGCTCCTCGCCGGAGCAGAGCATACCGTTGGACTCCACGCCCTGCATCTTGCGGGCCTTGATCTTGATGCCGCCGGGCAGGGTGGAGCCATCCAGTGCGGTAGGCACGCAATCGCCCAGCTTCATGTTGGCGGCACCGGTGCTGATGCGGATCTCGTGGCCGTAAGCGCCGCAGTCCACCACACACTTGGTCAGGTGGGTGCCCTCCTGCTTTTCCATCTCCACGATCTTGCCAACGACCACCTTGCTGATGCCTGCATCCAGCGGGATCAGCTCTTCCACCTCAAAGCCGCAGGAGAACAGCTTCTCCTCCAGCTCCTGAGCGGTAACGTCGATATCAACGAATTCTTTTAACCAACTGAAAGGTACTTTCATTGTCTGTTCTCTCCCCTCTTATTCATGGAACTGCTTGAGGAACTGCAGGTTGTTCTCGAACATCAGGCCGATGTTGTTGATGCCGTACTTCAGCATGGCGATGCGCTCGATGCCAATGCCGAAGGCGAAGCCGGAATACTCATCCGGGTCAATGTTGCAGTTCTCCAGCACCTTGCGGTTGACAACACCGCCGCCCAGAACTTCGATCCAGCCGGTGTGCTTGCACAGGGGGCAGCCCTTGCCGCCGCACTCAAAGCAGCTGACATCGACCTCCACACTGGGCTCGGTGAAGGGGAAGTAAGAGGGACGCAGGCGGGTGCGGGTGTCCTTGCCGAACAGCTTCTGCACAAAGGTGTTCAGCGCGCCCTGCAGGTCGCCCAGGGTGATGCCCTTATCCACGACCAGGCCTTCCATCTGGTGGAACATGGGGCTGTGGGTGGCATCGGAATCGGAACGGAACACACGGCCGGGGATCAGCACCTTGATGGGCGGCTTCTGGCTGTCCATGGTGCGGATCTGGCCGCCGGAGGTCTGGGTGCGGAGCAGGAACTCGTCGGACAGGTAGAAGGTATCCTGCATGTCGCGGGCAGGGTGATCCTTGGGCACGTTCAGGCGGGTGAAGTTGTGGTCATCGTCCTCGATCTCAGGTGCGTCGGCCACGGCAAAGCCCATGCCGGAGAACACGTCGATGATCTGGTTGGTGACCAGCGTCAGGGGGTGCAGACCACCCACCGTGCGGGTCTTGGCGGGCAGGGTGATGTCCACGGTCTCAGCGGCGTTGCGGGCGGCCAGCTCGGCCTCCTTCACCTTGGCGGCGGCGGCATCGTAGTCAGCCTGCACCTTCTGCTTGAGCTCGTTGATGATCTTGCCCATGGCGGGGCGC
>ENA-OPAA01000088-OPAA01000088.1-human-gut-metagenome-genome-assembly--contig:-NODE-88-length-59444-cov-11.306084_pt1 | contig 59444 bp, 49 predicted proteins | sample MGYA00241049_ERZ501414 | MGnify/ENA primary metagenome ERZ501414 (study PRJEB25962, sample SAMEA2042520) | human gut metagenome | biome: human gut; feature: human-associated habitat; material: faeces... | reverse complement strand
GCGACGGCAAGAAGACCTACTACCGCGACACCAACACCATGCCGAACTGGGCCGGATCCTGCTGGTACTACATGCGCTACCTCGACCCGACCGACACCGAACACATGGTGGAGAAGAGCGAGTTCGACTACTGGATGGGCCCGAACCACAACGAGACCACTGGCAAGTCCGGCGGCGTGGACCTGTACATCGGTGGCGTGGAGCACGCCGTGCTGCACTTGCTGTACTCCCGCTTCTGGCACAAGGTGCTCTTCGACCTCGGCTTCGTGGATTCCGCGGAACCGTTCCACAAGCTGTTCAACCAGGGCATGATCCAGGCATACGCCTACACCGACGACCGTGGCCAGTACGTGCCGGCCGCCGAAGTGGTGGAAGGCCCGGCCGACGCCAACGGAGAGCCGACCTTCACCTGGAACGGAGAGCACGCCAACCGCGAGTTTGGCAAGATGGGCAAGAGCCTGAAGAACATCATCACGCCGGACGACATGTATGCGAACTACGGCGCGGACACCTTCCGCCTGTATGAGATGGGCATGGGCCCGCTGGCCGAATCCCGTCCGTGGAACACGCGCAACGTGGTCGGATCCATGCGCTTCCTGCAGCGCCTGTGGCGCAACGTCGTCGACGAGAACACCGGCGAAGTGCGCGTCACCGATGGTAAGCTCGACACGAAGACGCTGAAGCTGCTGAACAACACGATCGCCGACGTGACCGTGGAAATGGAAGCGATGCGTCCTAACACGGCCATCGCCAAGCTCATCGTGCTCAACAACCATCTGACCAGCCTCAACGAAGTGCCGCGCGCGGCCGTCGAACCGTTGATTCTGATGCTTTCCCCGATCGCTCCGCACATCTGCGAGGAACTGTGGAACAAGCTCGGACACGGCGAATCGTTGGCCCACGCCGAATGGCCGAAGGCCGACGAACGCTATGTCGGCCAGGACGCCGTCACCGCGGTCGTGCAGATCAAGGGCAAGGTGCGCGCCAAGCTCGAGGTCTCGCCCGACATCGATCCTAAGGAACTTGAGAAGATGGCGTTGGAAGCCGTCGCCGATCGTCTGGGCGGCAAGGAACCGCGCAAGGTCATCGTCAAGGCTCCGAAGATCGTGTCCATCGTTCCTGCGGAATGATATTTCGAAAAACGGATCCAACGGCTTCTGGCGAGATCTTTGACGAGGCTTCCAACAGGGTGGGAACCGTTTCCGCATAAGGCGACACGCCGAACATGTGGATAACTCCCATCCTTCGACCACAGGGGCCGTTTCGACTGGACAACATGCCCATGCATCCTCCATTTTGGATGCATGGGCATTATCGTTACCCCGCCGGGCAGGCGCAACAGGCAAGCCGAAACCGCATCGCAGTCCGCGCAACGGCTGCGCGGACTTGGCATGCCCGAAACACGTGGAAAGAACGCGCGCGGGCAGAACGTTCGCAACGAACATGCTGTTCCCGCGATATCCGAAACAACCTCAATATCCGAGATTTCCGCAGCGGCTGAAACGTCCACTGCAATCGCGACAACTGAACAATCGCCTGAACCCGCAAAACCCACATTGCGGGATCTGGCCGGCGTCAAGCCTTCCGACAAACCGACTGAACAGGACCGGCCCAAACGCGACCGTCCACGACTCGTCTTCCAACCAATCCACGCGGTCATCGCCATACTCACCCTGTCGTGCGCGCTCTGCGCAAGCCTGACCATGCTCATCCAACAGGCCGTCCACTACAGTGCGCTCCAACAATCGCAGATCACCCAATCCGAACAATCGAAGGCGAACGGAACCGAGAAAGACAAGACGGCGTCCACGCAAACAACACCAAGCCAGCAGCCATCCACGGAACCCGACAGCCAGAGCGAACCAACATCCGGACCAGCGGAGCCCGCCGATCCGGCTGACGGTCTGCTGAACATCAACACCGCAGGATCCGACGAACTGCAGACCTTGAAAGGCGTCGGCCCCGTGACCGCGCAACGCATCATCGACTATCGCAATCAGATCGGCCGTTTCGACAATGTCGACCAACTGTTGGAAGTCAAAGGCATCGGCGAGAAAACGCTGGCGAAATTCCGAGACCAAGTGTGCGCACGATGAGAGGAAACACGTTCGAATGGCGGGATGGGGAGCAGGGGAGCAGGGATTGGCGTCTGCTGCCGGCCGCCCTATGCGGGTGGGCGGCGAGCTTGGCCACGCATATGGGATTCGACTATTGCGTCGAACGGGATGGTCGGTTCGGCATGCTGCCGCTCGTTGTGGCATTGGCGGTACCGTTGCTGGCATTATTGGGATTATTGGGATTGCCGTTCCTGCGATCGCCTATGCTGCGAGTGCCGGTTGGCGTGCGGCGGGCGGTCTCGGCATGGCATTTCAGCATTATCGTATGCGTGGTCGCGGCGATGGCATGCGCGTCTTCCGCGTTGACCTACGACGTATTGCAATGGAGAGATGCGGCCTCGTACGCGGCCAGAAACGGCGAAAGCGACGTTGTCACGCTGGTACGTACGACATCTCCCGCAGTGAATTCGAACAGACGTGCAAACGATTGCCAGATTGATGCGACGATCTCAACGATCACGGCAAGCCAAGTCACGCAGCCAAGCATGATGCGGGTGCGCGTCTATGCGGACCGGCCGGACTGCGGCACGCTCAAACAAGGCGGCGAATACCGGATGCGGGGCACGCTCGCCATATCGCAATACGGTGCCATGCCGCTATGGCTGACGGACATCGCCTCCGTGGAACGCATACGGGGACCGAACCTCGCATTGCGCACGATCGGCATGATGCAGCAGGCGTTCTTCGAACAGACGTCACGGCTTTCCGACCAAGGGAAAGTGCTCGTTCCCGGCCTGACCTTAGGTATTCTTGGGCAGGATTACGTTCCTCCAGATAGTGGCAATGGCCAGACGGGCACGGGTATTGATTCCACATACGCCAATCTGCTTGAAAACGCCTTCCAACGTTCGGGCATACTGCATCTGATGGCGGTCAGCGGCGGGCATCTTGCGGTCGTCGCCACCCTGGTGCGCGCCGTCTGCTCGTTCCTGCTGCTGCCCAAACGCGTCACGGCCATCGCCATCGGCGCGTCGTACATCATGCTGGCGATGTGCGTGTTCCCATCCGATTCGGTGTCGCGCGCCCTGCTCATGGGTTTGGCGGGAGCGGGCTTCCTGTTCCTCGGCCGAAGAACGCAAGCCCTGTCAACCCTCAGCTGGACCACGTTGGGCATGCTCATGGTCAATCCGCACATGTCACGCAGTTTCGGATTCGCATTGTCATGCGCCGCCGTACTTGGCATCGTACTGTTCGCAGGACCGTTAGGCGCATGGCTCACACCGATCATGCCGGCATTCATCGCGCAAACCATGGCCATGACCATCGCCGCGCAACTCTTCACCCTGCCGATCCAAGTGCTTATCGAACCAGAACTGCCGGTCTACTCCATTCCAGCCAATCTGGTCGTCGCACCCTTCGTGGGATTCTCCACACTTGCCGGACTCGCCAGTCTCGCCATCTCATGGATACTGCCAAGCCTCGGGTTCATATTCGCCAGCCTCGCCTCATGGGGCACCGCCATCATGGAATTCATGGCCCTCAACCTCGGATCAGGAGACCACGCCACCATTCCATGGACCGGAGACGCAGGCGGCGCGCTACTGATCATCCTCGTCGAAATCATCGGATACACGACCGCACGATTCGCCGGAACACTCTTCGCCCGCATCACCACAACGGAACCAAACCTGCCGGGCCGACGCCTCATACACAATCCGATCGAACGGGCGAAAGCATGGGGCGAACGAACCTACAACGCGCTCAAAACCATGAAATGGAACGAATGAATCTTGTCCACCGATACAGCGAGATTGAATACTATGCCGAAACCATCCGCAACAACGCCCTTCCACCTCATCTACGGAGGCGACCCGTACCTCAACGAGCAGACCGTACGCGACCTGCGCCACCAAGCGCAACGCAAACACCCCGACGCGGAAACCATCGAACTCGACGCAACCAACGCCGATCATTACGCCTTCGACGAAGCGGTAAGCCCATCACTGCTCTCCGAACGATCAATCGTCATCGTATCCAACCTGCAAAACGCCGACGACAAACTCGGCGAAACCATAGTCGCCTACTGCAAGCAAGCCGTCAACAATCCAGCCGAAGCCAGCATCGTCATCTGCCAACACGAAGGCGGCATCAAAGGCAAACGACTCATCGACCAACTCACCAAAGCCGGAGCCGTCAAAGAAACCGTAGCCGACCTCAAAAAAGCCGAAGCGAAACTCAACTTCACCATACAATGCTTCGAACGACGCAACCGACGCATCGAACCCATGGCCGCACAACAACTCGTGGCCGTACTCGGCGACAAAACCGGCGAACTCGCAGCCATGGCAGGACAACTCTGCTTCGACTTCGACGACAATCCCATAACATTGGAACGCGTCAACCAATACCTCACAGCAAATCCCCAAGTAGACGGCTTCCGTGTCGCCGACCTCGCACTCTCCGGACGTGCCGCCGACGCCATCATCGCCATGCGCGCCTCAATAGAACAAGGCACCGCGCCAATCGCACTCATCGGAGCGCTCGCCATGAAACTACGCACCATGGCCAAAGCCTCAGCCGTACGCTCCGGCACCATCAGCGAAGCGGAAGCGAAAACCAATTCATGGGTGCTGAAAAACGCCACCAGACAGCTCTCCGGATGGACCTCCGACGGCATGAGACGATGCATCCAAATGCTCGCATGGGCCGACGAACAAAGCAAAACTAACGGATCGGACCCTGTCTACGCGCTAGAACGATCCATCGAACTGATCAGCAGCAAAGGACGAACCAACTAACATGAGCGAGGCAACCATTACTGACGCCAACGAAAACACCAGCGAAGGCACTGCCAAAACCGTCACCGTCGAAGCGACAACCGGCGAAGCCATGCGCGAACTCGGCAAACAAGTCGCACACCTCACCCACGGCGGAGACGTCATACTCCTCTCAGGGCCACTCGGCGCAGGAAAAACCACCTTCGCACAAGGCTTCGGCGCAGGACTCAACATCAGCGAACCCATCGTCTCGCCAACCTTCACCATCGCACGCGAACTCAAAGGCCAATTCCCCAGCGGTAACTCCGCCCACCTCATACACGTCGACGCCTACCGACTCGGCGGCAACGCCTACGCCCCAGGCCAAAATGCCATCGAACGACTACTCGATGAACTCGAATCCCTCGGACTCGACGAAGAACTCGAAGACCCCAGCGACAACACCATCATCCTCATGGAATGGGGAGAACAGATGGCAGCCGCGCTCGCACCGGAACGCCTCGAAATCCACATCGACCGGCCACTCAACACCGTTAGCACAGACGAAACAAGCAGAGCCGACAACGAACTCACCAGCAACGGCACCCGCACCGTAACCTTCATTCCCGTCGGCGCATCCTGGCAAACCTTCGACATTACACGCAACAACCGCTAAAACACCAGCAGCAAGCACGATTCCAGCATCGGTTGTACAGTAGTTCCCAGCTTGGCATAAGGAGTTTCCACAAAATGCAGACACTGGTGATCGACACCTCATACGGCTCAACCGTCGGCATGGTCGGACACGACCCCATCGTCGAAACCGACTCACGCACCCACGTCGAAAAACTACAGGTGAACATCGCCACAACCGTGGAACAAGCCGGCCTCAAACCGGAAAACATCGACCGCATCATCGTAGGCATCGGACCTGCACCCTTCACCGGACTACGCGCAGGAATCGTTGCAGCCAAAGCGCTCGCCTTCGCCACCGGTGCACAGCTTATCGGGCAGAATGTGCTTTCCCCGCAGGTGCTTGTGCGCAACGCGGAGCATGACGGCCGCCATCATCTGACGCTCGCCGTGAACGATGCGCGACGCAAGCAGCTGTATTTCACATTGTTGGATGGCAGCGGCTATGAGGCCGGTGGCAGCGCAGGCGAAGACCATGACGCAAACGTTGAAAACGGCTGTGTGGAAACCCTGATCGACATGGATATCGACTATCCCGAATCGATTGCGAACCGTGTTAACGAGGTGCTGGAACGGCTTCGCCAGGCCGATCCGAACGTGGAATATGTGGTCGACGTCGTCGGCCATGGAGCGGCGAAATACGCGCAATCGTGGGCAAGCCTTCCCGAAGGCGGCGAAGTGCGCGATCAGGCGCTGCTCGACGAGGGCGCGTCCGGATTGGAACGATTCGCGGCCTTCGCCACTTCGCAACAGTCTTTGGTGAATCCGGAGCCGGTCGAACCGTTGTATTTGCGCAGGCCGGACGTGTCGGTGCCGAACCCGTTGAAGCATGTACTCAACCATGCCGGCGCGGAACGCACGGAGTGACGATACGGCATGATCGTTGACCATACAAGCATCGATGAACAGATCGCAGTGCCGCAGATGGCCGCTTTGGAAGCGGACCTGTTCGGCAGGGGAGCGTGGAGCGAACAGTCGATTCGCCAGGAATTCCAAGCGCCAGCACGCACGTATCTGTTCGATATTGATGATGACGGCAAGACCGCGGATTGCGGGATTGCGGGTTGCGTTGCCGTGGATGAGCCGGTTGCTGGATCGGTTGCAGGCGATTCTGCTAGACAACAGCCCGTTGTGCGCGGCTATGCCGGTTTCTGGTATGACGGCGACGATGCGGAAATCATGACGATCGGCGTCGGCAGACGGTTCCAACGGCAGGGAATCGCGGCTTCGTTGATGGAGGCGTTGATTGCGCGGGCACGTGAGCAGGGGGCCAAACGCATGTTGCTTGAAGTGCGAGTCGACAATACTCCGGCCTTGGCATTGTACGAACGGTTCGGTTTTGCCAAAATGGGATTGCGCAAACGCTACTACCAGCCCGAAGGCATCGACGCGTACACCATGAGCCTTGACCTTGAGCCGAGGATCGTCGGCTTCGCAGCAGCGGAACAATAAACAGAACAACCAAACGGAACAGCAAGCAAAGCAGCGAACGGAGCAGCAATGAGCGGACCAATCGTACTCGGCATCGAATCCACCTGCGACGAGACCGCGGCCTCGGTAGTGCAGGGGCGCACCCTGATTTCCAACGTCGTCGCATCCTCCATGGATGAGCACGCGCGTTACGGGGGTGTGATTCCAGAAATTGCGTCACGCGCCCACGCCGAAGCGTTCGTGCCATGCGTTTCCAAGGCGTTGGCCGATGCGAACATGACGTTGTCTGACGTCGACGCGATCGCCGTGTCCGCAGGTCCTGGACTTGCTGGCTGCCTCGCCGTTGGCGTGTCCGGCGCGAAATCGCTTGCCTGGGCGGCGAATAAGCCGATTTACGGCATCAACCATGTGATCGGGCATATTGCGGTCACACAGTTGCAGTTCGGCCCGTTCCCCGAAGACACGCTCGCCTTGATCGTGTCCGGCGGACACACGTCCTTGCTGCATGTTGAGGATGTCGCACGTCATATCGACGTGGTCGGCACCACGCTTGATGATGCGGCCGGCGAATGCTTCGACAAGGTCGCTCGCCTGCTCGGTTTCCCCTATCCGGGCGGACCGCATATCGATCGTCATGCGCAGTTGGGCGACCCGCATGCCATCAAAGTGCCGCAGGGACTCACCCAAGGCAAAGCGGGCCAGCAGCATCCGTACGATTTCAGCTTTTCCGGCGTGAAAACGGCCGTCGCGCGTTGGATCGAGGAACAGCAGGCGCAAGGCAATGAGATTCCCGTCGATGACGTGTGCGCGTCGCTGGCGGATTCCGTGGCGACTGTACTCGCCAAGAAGGCGATGCGCGGCTGCGAGCAGTACGATTCGAAGACGTTGATTGTAGGAGGTGGCTTCTCCGCGAATTCGCAGCTTCGTGCCAAACTGTTGGAAGTCGGGGCCGAGCATGGGGTAGAGGTGCGTGTGCCGCAGCTCAAACTGTGCACCGACAACGGTGCCATGGTGGCCATGCTGGGCGTCAACCTGGTCGAAGCGGGAGTGGCTCCGTCAAACCCGGATTTCGCCATCGATTCGGCCATGCCGTTGACGAAGATCTCCATGTAAGATTAGGCCGAAAGCATCGTATGGAAACGTTTTGCAAGTCGAAACACACATGTGACACGCTGAAGATTTGAAATCCACAAGTTTTGGTGTAGTATTTTTGTCTTGTGTACAGCGCATTCCTGCGTAGCTCAGTTGGCAGAGCATCCGACTGTTAATCGGACGGTCACTGGTTCAAGCCCAGTCGCAGGAGCCATTTGAAAGCCCTTGGAAATCAAGGACTTTTGTCATATTCGAGGAATCAACGAAGATGCCCATACAGCATCCCCGACTCAGAGGTGCAGGAAAAATGAGCTACATCCACATCACTGAAGAGAACATCGACAAGGAACATATCTGCTGTGCCATGTCCGGCAAGCAAAGCCTTGCGAAAAAAGAGTGGCTCAAGCAGCGTTTCAACGAAGGTCTCGTCTTCTATCGTAGCGAGGAACGAGGCAAATGCTTCATCGAATATATTCCGGCGGAAAACGCATGGGTGCCGATCGATGCGGACGGGTGGATCTATATCAACTGTCTATGGGTGGCCGGTTCTTTGAAAGGTCATGGACATTCCGGTAATCTGCTGAGCGAATGCATCCGAGACGCCAAAGAGCAGGGGCGCAAAGGCATTTGCATTCTCTCAGCCGAGGGTCGCAGACGAGAGTTCCTTGCCGATCCGAAGTTTCTGTCCTACAAGGGTTTCGAAGTGACCGACATATCTGATTGCGGCATCAATCTCATGGCCCTGCCTTTTGAAGAGAATGCGGAGCTGCCGAAATTCAAGGAATGCGCCAAGCATCCCGCGGTGGACGAAGACGGGTTCGTGCTCTACTACACCGATCAATGCCCGTTTACATGCTATTGGGTTCCGCGGGTGCGGCAAACGGCGGAAGAGCACAATATTCCATTCAAAACGATTCATATCACCGATAAAGAGACCGCCCAACGTACGCCCGCGCCGGTCACCACGTATGCGTTGTTTAGGGACGGCAAATTCCTCACCCAAGGCATCCAGTCCGACAAAAAGTTTCTGGCATTGGCCGGCTTGTAACGTCCTGAATCTTCCACCCAATGGGGGAACCTTCCCGCCAAGAAGGCAGTTGGCGTACGGATTGTTCCAGCGGGTGGGTGTTTTGGGGACTCGGGAGGCGGGCTATTCTCTAACACGCATGCAGGAGACCTCGAATTTGCGCGTTTGACGGAGACTCTGCTATCGGTTGCGAGGATCCAGCGGATCACGGTCGTCGTAGAATGCGTAGATATCCAGACTAGGTTCTTCCACGGGCAAAACTTAAGATTTTCCCAGCAAACGGCGTTTACCATGAACACGCAAGCAAGAAAAACACGGCAAATCATGGAAGGGAGTCCATATGTGCACTGGTGTTCGTTTCTCCGACGATGAGGGAAACACATATTTCGGCCGTAATCTCGACTGGAGCTTCTCCTACGGCGAGACCATTCTGGTCACTCCGCGAGGCTACCGGTATGACTATGCGTATGGGGCCAAAGGCAAGAGCGAGCCGAATGCGGTGATCGGCGTGGGCGTGGTTATGGCCGATCGCCCCATGTATTTCGATTGCGCCAACGAGCACGGCTTGGCCATCGCCGGATTGAACTTCCCCGGATACGCCTCCTTCGCGCACGAACCGGTCGAGGGAGCCGAAAACGTCGCCACTTTCGAATTCCCGCTGTGGGTGGCACGCAATTTCGACAGTGTCGACGAAGTCGAAGAGGCGTTGAAGGACGTGACGCTCGTTTCGCAGGTCGTGCCCGGCCAGCAGGAGTCCTTGCTGCACTGGTTCATTGGCGATGGCACCCGTAGCATCGTCATCGAGCAGATGGCTGATGGCATGCATGTTCATCATGACGATGTGGATGTGCTCACCAATCAACCGACCTTCGACTTCCATATGGAAAACCTGCGCAACTACATGTGCGTGAGCAACGAAATGGCGGAGCCGACCACTTGGGGCAAGGCGGAACTGAGCGCATGGGGCGCCGGCGTGAGCATGCACGGCATTCCCGGTGACGTGAGTTCGCCGTCGCGTTTCGTACGTGTCGCCTACACCAACACGCACTATCCACAGCAGAACAACGAGTCCGCCAATGTGTCTCGTCTGTTCCACACGCTGGCCTCCGTACAGATGGTTGAAGGCATGTCCAAGATGGGCAACGGCCAGTTCGAGCGCACGCTGTTCACCAGCGGTTATTCCGGAAAGACTAACACGTATTACATGAACACGTATGAGGATCCGGCGATCCGCTCGTTTGCCATGTCCGACTTCGACATGGATTCGAGCGAGCTGATCACCGCCGATTGATTCCGGGAATTTCGAGTTCGAAGATTCCGCAGTAATCGCACTATGTGCGATGGCATAAAAGGACGCAACGTCGCAGCCGGCGTTGCGTCCTTTTAATCAGTAAAACTGATGAGATTTGATTAAAAAATTAAAATGATCGAGGCATGCTTTCAAACGTACTTTCAGGCGTTTTCTTCGTTATGTTCCTTATGCGAGGAAGCGAATCGCGACAGAACACCTGACTTACGTAAAGCGCAATACATTCCCCAGGAACCGAAACCGGCGAATGCCACCGCGCTAAGCAGCTCGCAAATAGTGCCGATGATGCCTCGCGGGCTGAAGAACGTGAATGCCTGATAGTAGAAGAACAGCAGGTAGAAGTTGTAGACGATTCCAATCGCCAAAGCAGACAGAATGGTGACGCCGAGCGTCCAACGACGGTAGCGGAACAGTGCGAATACCGCTTCTGCGGCTGCCGCCTGCAGCAATGCGATTACCACCAGGCTCACACTGTATTTCGTGCCGAGTACCACCTCGACGAACGATGCGACCAAAAGCACGTAGGCCGAAGCTCCCGGCTTGCGCACGATCAGAGAGCCCAGCGTGGCGGGGAAGTAGAACAAAGCATGAAGTAGCGCCGCTGAACCAGGAAGAATCAAAGTCATCAACGGAAAAAGACCATACGACAGGCCGTCGAACACCCAAAACATCACTCCCGACATCACGCCGACCGCCGCGCCGACCGCGATATCGACCACACGCCATGTGAGGGCCTTGTGTATTCCTTGGTTTGTTTTCAAAGGCTGCCTTACCTGCTTCGACAGCTTCGCGTCTGTATTATGAATAACGGTTTTAGAGAATGGCTTCGCCATAATGATAATGAATCCTTGCGTTGGTCGATGCCGTGCACCGTGAGTCGGAGATCGCGGCAGTCGCCGTGGGCCGTTCCTCGACCTGCGCGGCTCGGGCAGGAACGACGAAAGGTATTATACGACGTGTTGTTTGCCGAATACGCATCATGGATTTCCCTGTATCCAAAATATCGTTACAAATATTACAAATCCGGGCGTACGGTCCAGTCCAGTACATCTAATCCGCACGATTTCGTTCAACTCAGCAGCATAAGAGCTTTTTGTTGTGAGGTGGCATTCGTCCAAAACAGCGTGGTCTGATGTTCCTTACGATGAACACGTAAGTTACGCTTTGCAGACGCAACTTAGCTAATTGTCAGGATTACATGTTCTTTTGCTATGAGATAGCATGCAACACGCCAATTAGACTTCAAGCACTTTAAGTTTTTACAGTGCAGGGTATGAGCACTACAACATGGCATACGATTCGTGAAGCATCCATGATTTCCGGACTTCCCGAATCCACTTTGCGCTACTACGAGCAAATCGGTATCATTGCCCCGATCGCACGTGACCCAAGTTCTGGCCATCGCGCCTACACCGACGAAGACATTCAATCGTTGGTCACTATTTCCTGCTTGTCTGCGACTGGCATGCCGCTTGACGCCATGCGCGAGTATCTGAAAAACCGTTTCGACGGAACCGAAGGTGCGCGCAGGCAAATGGCGCTACTGGACGCGCAGGCGTTGCGTTTGGCCGCAAAAGCCGAAAGCATCCGCATGCAGCAAGCCTATGTTTCCCTTAAAACATTGTATTGGCGTGCCGTGGCGGAAGGCCATGACGACGAAGCGCAACGACTTCTGGAGGAAAACCACGATGTCATCGAAACAGTGAAAAAACAGATTCGTAGCAAGGCTGACGCATAAGTCGAGGCGTCATCGCAGACGTTACCTTAATTCAATTCGTATAACAAAGGAGCAACTCATGAAGGCAGCGATCTTCAAGGGAGTCAAGCAGATGGCATGCGAAGAGCATGCCGAACCGACCATCATCGATGGGGGAGATGCCATCATCCGCGTGGTACGCGCATGCGTGTGCGGATCCGACCTGTGGTTCTACCGCGACGGCAGCAAGGAACCCAACACTCAGGCCGGACATGAGGCCATCGGCGTGGTCGAGCAGATCGGCGACGACGTGACCGTGGCCAAGCCGGGCGATTTCGTGATCGTACCGTTCCCGTTCAGCTGCGGCAAGTGCCCGGTATGCAAGGCCGGTTTCGAATCCAGCTGCCCCCACGGCGGATATTTCGGAGACGAGGGATTGGGCTGTCAGGCGGAATACCTGCGCGTTCCCGAGGCCGATGGCACGCTGGTGGTCGTTCCGGGCGACGCGAAGAGCTTCTCCGACGAAATGCTCGCATCGCTGCTCACCCTCTCTGACGTGATGTCGACCGGTTACCATGCGGCTGCTTCCGCCGAAATCAAGCCGGGAGACACCGCAGTCGTGTTCGGCGACGGTGCGGTCGGCCTGTGCGGAGTGCTGTCCGCCAAGCTGATGGGCGCCACCCGCATCATTTCCATGAGCCGCCATGCCGACCGCCAACGTATCGCACGCGAATTCGGTGCCACCGATTTCGTGGAGGAACGTGGCGACGAGGCTGTAGCCAAGGTACTGGAAATGACTGATGGTTACGGTGCCGACGCCGTGCTTGAATGCGTAGGGTCCGCATTGTCGAACGACACTGCCATGAAGGTTGCGCGTGCGGGCGCTGTAGTCGGGCGCGTTGGCTTGCCGCACGGCGTGGAAGCCGATATTCCAGGACTGTTCTACCGCAACGTTGGTCTGCGCGGCGGTCCGGCACCGGTGCGCACGTACGATCTGCAGCGACTGCTCAAGGAAGTGCTCGACGGCAACATCAATCCCGGCATCGTCTACACCTCCGAATACACGCTCGACGATATTCAGGAAGCGTACGCGGCCATGGACGAGCGCCGCACCGTAAAGTCGCTGCTGCGCATCAGTGAGGTCTGAGCAATATACCGACGATAGAATAAGCGCAAATCAAACGAAAGGAAGCAAATCTTGTTTGAAGAGCTGCACAAACGGATGAATTCGTTCTGGAATAATGACAGGACATTGTCGCAAACCGATCCGGAATTCATTGAATTCTTCTCGAATTTCGCTTATGACGAAGTGGTGAACGAACCGGGAGCAAATCATCCTGATTTGGATGACAAAACCCGCTCTTTGGCCATTCTTGCCGTGCTGGTCGGATGCCAAGGCTTGGATGCTTTCGAAATGATGCTGCCGGTGGCCTACGAAACCGGACTGTCGTCCATCGTCATCAAGGAAATGGTGTATCAGGCGACCGCATACTGTGGTTTCGGCAAAACCCTGCCGTTCCTGAAGAGACTCAACAACTTTCTTGGCGCGGCCAACGTGCATCTTCCGCTTGAACCGCAAGGCACCACCACGCCGGAAACGCGTGCCAGGGCGGGCGAAGACAAGCAGATCGAAATCTTCGGTGAAGGAATGCGTGGATTCACGCAATCCGGCCCCGAAGATACGCGACACATCAACAAGTGGCTTGCCTGCAACTGCTTCGGCGACTACTACACGCGCGGTGGCTTGAGCACGCGTGAGCGTGAAATGATCACGTTGTGCTTCCTTGCCGCGCAGGGCGGTTGCGAGCCGCAGCTGACGTCTCATGCGAAGGCCAATATGGGCGTAGGCAATGAGAAGGCATTTCTGATTGCCGTTATTTCGCAGTGCATGCCGTATATCGGGTATCCGCGTACGCTGAATGCGATTCGTTGCATCAACGATGCAGCGGAGCAGATGCAAGGCTGATCGCGGTAGGATTTCGTTCGCTTCAGTACGAAAGGGGCTGTTTGCCAGTCACGATTGGATTGGCAAACAGCCCCTTATATGTTTTTTACAAGCGCGCTACGCGTGTGCGAGCATCACTCGCCCCATACGTCCTTGGCGACGGACTGCACGAGCGCGATCTTGGCCCACTGCTGCTCTTCGGTAAGCTTGTTGCCTTCCTCGGTGGACGCGAAACCGCACTGGGTGGACAGGCACAAGCGGTCAAGCGGCACATACTGGGCCGCTTCGGCAATGCGAGCCTTGATCACTTCCGGATCCTCAAGTTCCGGCTTCTTGGAAGTGATCAGACCGAGCACAACCTTCTTATCTCCGGAAACCTTGGCGAGCGGCTCGAAGTCGCCGGAACGATCATCGTCGAACTCCAGGTAGTAGGCGGCGACGTTTTCCTTGCCGAAAAGCACGTCGGCCACAGTGGCGTATCCGCCGGCGGAAGCCCACGTGGAGTGGTAATTGCCACGGCAGTCGTGCGTGGTGATCACCAGATCCTCTGGCAGATCCTCGATGGCGGCGTTGTTCATGGCGGCATACTGTTCCTGCATGGCGGCGAACTCATCGGCGGTGTAATGCTGGTTGAAGTTCGGATCACAGAACATGCCCCACGTGCAGTCATCCAGCTGAACATTGCGGCAGCCGGCCTCATACAATGCCATGATCAGACCATGGAAGGCCTTGGCATTGTCGTCGGCAAGCTCGTCGTAATCCTTCTGGGTGTCGCCGTAGAACTCGTGCACTCCGGGCGGAACAGCTCCGCATACAGCTGTGCCGGAGCCGGAATGGTCTGGCGTGCAATGGCGGTGTCGTCTTCGAACTGCTTGATGAACTTGAAATGCTCAACGAACGGGTGGGCCGGGTCGAAGGCGATCTTGCTGGTCAGGCGTGCGGATTCGGCGCGGGTCTCCTCATCGTGGAAGAAATAGCCCTTGTCCGTCGACACCTTTTCCACGCCGGCGAAGCCCCACATGCAGTCGAGATGCCACCAGCCACGGCGGAATTCACCGTCGGTGATGACGTGCAGACCGGCGGCCTTCTGCTTGGCGACCAGTTCGGTAATGGCATTATCTTCCACGGCCTTGAGTGCGGCCTCGTCAATCTTGCCTGCTGCGAAATCGGCGCGAGCCTGCTTGAGTTCTGCCGGACGCAGGTATGAGCCGACCACGTCGGCGCGGAACGGCGCGTTCTGGGAATACGTCATTGGATGCTCCTTGTTGTGCTGTCAGTGAAAATACCTAGGGAAGACTAGTCAATCCTTCAGAAAAATGCACGATTACGTCGGGAATATGAGACGGGCGCATTATAGTGTTTTGCGATTGAACGACATATGATTCGGGGGGGGGTGATATGAGTGATGGGACCGGGCGGCAGGCAATGGCAGCGCAAAGTGGTACGTCGGATAATCCGAAATCCTCCAATCAGGAATCATCGAAAAAGCCGAAAACGCTCGGCAAATATCTGTTGGTGTCGGCAACGCAAACCATTGTGGAATTCGGATCGTTCACCTTGCTGCATGTGCTTTCCGTACCATCCGCCATCGCGAACGGCGTGGCCATCGTGCTGTCGGCTTCGTGCAACTTCCTGATGAACCGCAATGTCACGTTCAAATCGTCCAGCAATTTCGGCCGTAGCGTGGCTTTGTTCATGCTGCTGTGGGTTTGGAATTACCTGTTCGGTTCGATCATGCTGGCATGGCTGCCTTCCGCATTCGGATGGAATGCGGTGTTGGTGAAGTTCCTGACTATGGCATGTCAGTTCGCGTGGGGCTATCCGCTGTGCAAGGAAGTGATTTTTCGCTGAACCTGCAAGCGTGTCAATCCGGGTGGCACCCTATGACAGCACCCTATGTATGATTGAATATGTCTTGTATTAACTCCAGAAAGAAATGGAAAGGCAATGAACGAATCGCAAGATTCCAACGACAGTAGTACGAGCAATCCGAACGATATTCGCCAACAGGAGGCAGAACATCAAGGAGCGGCCGTAAAAGCGGCGCTCGGAGCCAACATTGGTGTGGCCATCGCCAAGCTCGCTGCGGCGTTCTTTACCGGATCGTCCGCGATGCTTTCCGAATCGGTGCATTCCATCGCCGACTGTTCCAACGAAATCGTGCTCATGGCAGGCGGTCGCTTCTCCAAGCATAAGACGGACGGCGATCATCCGTTCGGTCTGTACCGCGCCAAATATCTCGCTTCGTTCGTAGTGGCGACGCTGCTGTTTTTCGTCGGTGGTTTCTTCTCCACTTCGGAGGCGGTGAAGAAATTGTTCGCCATTGCCGAAGACCCCGCACTGCGTGACGTCAACCAGATGGAACTGCTGGTGGCGTTTATCGTGGTGTTTATCAGCGCTTGTTTGGAAGGCTATGGCCTGCATCAAAGCATCAAGGAAGCGAACGAGCGTATGGAGCGCACGGGTGTGGCCCATATGGGTGTGTTCCGTTTTTGGAGGCGTACCAAGTCGGCGGAGCTTGCGTCCGTCATTATGGAAGACACGCTTGCTTTGATCGGCTTGGCATTCGCAGGGGCTGGCATCGGTCTTGCGATTCTGTTTGATAATGAGATATTTGATGCATTCGGCGGTTTGATGGTTGGTCTTGTATTGATTGCGGGATCGTTGCTGCTCATGTTCAAATCCGGTTCGCTGTTGATTGGTGAGGCCGTCGATTCGGATACGCGCAAGAAGATTGAGCAGGCTGTTATTTCAACGCCTGGTGTGGAACGACTGCTGAATATGCAGACCGTGCATATGTCCGAGGATGACATTCTGCTGTGCGTCAAGGTGCAGACCAGCAAGCTCGACCGCGATTACGATGTTGAAACCGTGAACAAAATCGAACGAAGCGTGCGTACCGCGCTGCCGTGGTTCCGTTTCGAAATCTACGTAGAGCCCGACCTCTACCGCGCCGACCACAAAATCGTCTCGTAGTGGTGTGCGGTGTACCTATGGTTATGAGACGTAGAGTATGAGGCGACGATACGGTTTTCAGGAGGAGCTGGCATTCCGATGAGTTCGGAGTGCCAGCTCCTCCTTTTCATGTGCTTTCTTGTTATGCGTCTCCTTGAGCCCATACATATGCATCCTTTCCAACATCCGAGCTTTAGCCTCATCAACCTCGGCGCGAGTAATGCCGCTATCCAGTATGAACTGCTCAATGCTATAGCTCATTACATTTCCTTTCGTATGATTCCTCTAATCTAATGGATTACCCCCATATCTAATAGATCGTAAAACCCGTTTTCTTGAAGCAAAGGCGTCTAGGTGGAGGTATGTCTCGGATGCGATTGGTTTGTTTATCTCGAGATGTGAGACACACTTACCCCCCCTAAAGTGGTAGGGTGGGTGGTGCATTCGGGGACGCATGCGCCCCTGTCATAACGCTCCGGGAGACAGGATGGAGAAAATGGAGAATATGGAGAATCCGAAGAAACTGGCCGTTGCGACCATCGCAGGCTTGACCGAGGTGGCCGGTATGGCCGCGCCCGCCATGGCAGATGAGACGGCCGCCGATCCGATGGTGGGCCAGACCCAGTCGGCCGATCCGACGAAGGATGCGCTCGACAAGGCCAACACGGCCGTATCCGAATCCCAGACCGCTTATGATAATGCCCAGCAGAATGTGCAGGACGCTCAATCCAAGGTGGATGATGCGTATGCTTCCGACCCGGCCACGAATGCGGCGCAGTCCGAACTGGATGCCGCCCAGTCGGCTAAGAAGGATGCCGACCAGTCGGCGGCTGACGCGCAGGCCGATGTGGATGCCGCCCAGGCTGCTCTGGCTGAAGTGAACGCCACGCTGAAGACAGCCGAAACCGCATTGGCCACGGCGAAGTCCGACGCGGAATCCGCGCAGGACGCGTACGACAAGGCCCACAAGGTTGTCACCCCGTCGAAGGATACGACCATCACGGTTGATACTCCGGACAGTGCGAACAGTGCGAACAGGGCGGCCGTGAAGACCTCCACGCAGGTCAAGCTTGGCGACACGGGCGTGGACGTGATGGAGACCGCCGTGTTTACCATTATGGCCGCCGGTACCGCCGGAGCCACGCTCATGCTGAAGCGTCGTGGTGACGGCCGTTACGGTCTTATGGCACGCCACGCCAAGTAGGTTTTTGCCATAAAATCCTAGAAAATGATGTGCGGATGGGAACGAACGATTCCCATCCGCTTTTTCCTAAAACGTATGTGACATAACTCATCGAAAGCACAAGTATGCAGGGAAAACTATCTGAAGTTTCCAACCCGAATATAAGCGATGCCGGGTCAAAGAATGTAACTGAAAACAAGAAGAAGAGCAGAAAGCCTGCTGTGATCGCCGTGGCTTCGGTCGCGGCCGTGGCTGTGCTGGCTGGTGGCGGCTGGTTCGTTTGGAAGACCTACGCGAACCATGAGCTGGCCGAGGCGAGACAGGCGTGTGTGGAAGCGTCGGAAAGCTACCGCAAGGCGGCGGACTCGTATTCCGGGCTGGTGGATGGCGACGCGGCCACAGCCTCCCAGATCACCGTGAAGCAGGTGGCGGATGCGAAGACCGTGGATGCGTTGGCCGAAGCGTTGAAGGCGAACGAGCCTGACGTGGTCGCCTGCGTGGCCGATTCGAAGGCGGATTACGAGTCGAAGAACAGCCTGATTGAAAAGAACACCGGCTGGTACGGGAAACACGAGAAGAGCTTGGAAGAAGCGGTGAAGGCCGTGAACGATTCGAAACTGGAGAAGACCGTTTCCGATGCGGAACGGTTGTTGAAGAATTCGGACGGCAAGGTCGCCGATGCGGCGACGCGCGACGAACTGTCCAAGGCAGTCAAGGCCAGGGATGCGGACAAGATCGCGGCCGCGTCGAAGAAGGTCAACGACTCGGTGACGGCGAAGACGAAGGCGGACGAGGAGGCGCAGCGCAAGGCCGAGGAGGAGGCCGCCGCACAGGCCGCCGCACAGGCCCAGACGCAGCAGTCGTATTCGGCGCCGCAACAGTCGTACACGCCCTCGTATTCAGGCGGTTCGACATCGAGTGGCGGCGGTTCCAGCAGCGTGCCGGACTTCGTTCCAAGCAGCGGAGGTCTCGGATGCACGACAGACTGCCCTCCGTCCTCAAGCGATGGATTGATTCACCACTGATTTAGATGACTCTTCTTCTCAAGGGACCCTTCGGGGTCCCTTTTTCGTATCCGCAGCCTTCCGGGAAAATGTCCAACCCGACACGCCCGAAACCGTGGTTGCATAGCAGGTGGATGACGGAAACGAATCCGATATCGACGTTTGTCGACGGCCGGGCATGTGAAGTGTTCGGACGGGATTTGTTCTCCTGTCCGACCCCACCGGGAGTGGGGTGAACATCTGCAGATGAATCTCTGAAAGGAGACGGAACATTGGGTTCCAAGAACAGTAACGGAAGGCGAAAGACGCTGGCCCTGCTCGCCGCCACGGCGACATTGGCCGGAGGCCTGACCGCCGGCACCGCCTGGGCGGGCGGCGGCGGAGACCAGGGAGGCACCGGCGGAGGCGGCTCGGCCGCGCAGTTCTGGGCCTACAAGGACGACGCGACGGGCTCGTGGGGTTCCGCGACCGACCTGAACAGCGTGAGCCGCGCCATGGCCTGGAAAGGCGTGACCATGGACGATTCGGCCGGCAAGGCCGCCAAGGCGTTGAGCGACGCGAACGCGGAATGCGTGGCCGGCTTCCGCCAGAGGCATCCGGGCGAGAGCGACGGCGACTGCCGCGTCGTGGCCGTGGGCGCGGCGTCCGGCAACGGGTCCACCACCAGCGTGTGGAACGGGTCCGGCGTCTACGACGCGAAGATATGGAAGGACAACTGGTACAAGTACGTCGCACCGAACACTTACAACTACGCTGGATCTCAGTCTTATCACACCGGCGATGGCTTCAGCGACGATCCGTCGAACAGCGTCGACAAGATCATGGAACGCCATGTCGACTCGACCCGCAGCATCGTCGTGATCGTGCTCGACAAATACCAGCCCGCCCCGCCGAACTACACGCTGAGCGTGGCCACGAAGGCATCCGGCACGACCACCAAGGCCGGCGACACGCAGAACGTGGCGGACACGGTCACCCCCAGCCGTAACGGCAGCTCGATCAGCGAGAACGTGACCGGCACCAGCACGCTCCGCTGGGCCGGCGTGGACGGCACCACCCACAACACATGGAACGGTGATACCGAAGTCACCGCCGAAGGCTACTACTACGCATCCGAGGACGAAACCATCCTCCAGCCCGTCGCACGCAAAGACGGCGAAACCGTCGACCAGATCACCAGCACGCTGAGGTGACTGTGAACGTCCCGAATCTTCCAGCTACTGGAAGATTCTTCCCGCTGACGAGCACATGAGCGCACCAAATTCTCCAGTGGGTGGAGGAATCTGCCCATTAACGGTTACGATCGCATGGTCGGCACATGCGAGAAGAATCAGTGGCATGACTGAAGCCGCACATGATGATTATCAGTTGCCCGAAGAATTCGAACACTGTTCGAAACTTGCCCCTGTACGCGATGCGCCTAGCGCGTTGGACCGTGTCAAGCAGGTCGTACGCATTCTGCACGAACCAGGCGGATGCCCTTGGGACGGCGAGCAGACCAATACAAGCCTGCTTAAACCACTGTTGGAAGAAACCTACGAATACATCGACGCCGTGGAAACGAACGATCGCGACAACATGCGTGAAGAACTCGGCGACATGCTGCTGCAATCCGTTTTCCAAGCGCAAGTATGCGCCGTGGATGCGCAGGATCCGTTCGGCATCGACGAAGTGTGCAATCGTCTCGTCGACAAGCTCATCACCCGACATCCGCACGTCTTCCAATCAGACGACGCTACCGACGCTTCCGCGCCAGCACCGGAAAATGCGCAAGATACGTTGAAACTGTGGGAAGCGATGAAACAGAAAGAAAAGCATCGCAAGTCCATGCTCGAAGGCATCTCCCACGCGCAAGGCGCATTGCCGCGCGCCACGAAAATCGTATCGAGAGTACACAAATCGCAGTATTGCGATCAGCTTGAAACAGCATTCACAACAAGCGCAAGTCAAATGGACGAACAGCATGATGGCGATCATCCTTACGCTGACGAAATCATCGCCATCATCCGCAAAGCGCAACGTGACGGCGTAGACGTGGAATCCGACCTGCGTTGCCGCCTGCGCGACATAGAATCCGAAATCGAACATATCGAAAGGACCATGAACCATGAGTGACGTCAAAGCACTCGACCCTGCGCTGCTCAAACAGTATTCCACAGACTTCAACGCTGACCGCGCCAATCTGGTGGCAGCCAACGCGGCAGTATCATCCGGTGTGCTCGCCGCAGCCACCGACTATAAGGGCGAGCGCGTGCTGCAGAATGATTTCTCCATCGAGCTGAAGCAGGGGAGTATCACCAATCAGCGTAGTTCGGGGCGTTGTTGGATGTTTGCGGCGCTTAATACGTTGCGTTATGAGTTGATGCATCGTTGGAATTTGGAGGATTTCGAGTTTTCGGAAACCTACCTGTTTTTCTGGGATGCGATGGAGAAGTCGAACACGTATTTGGAGAATGTGCTTGCCACGTTGGATGAGCCGCTGGATAGTCGTGTGTTCGAGGCGATTAATTATGGTCCGGCCGATGATGGTGGTTGGTGGCAGATGTTCGCTGATTTGGTGAACAAGTATGGTTTGGTGCCGAAGAGTGCTTATCCGGAGTCGGCTAATTCGAAGAGTTCGGATGCGTTCAAGCAGTATTTGAATACGAAGCTACGTGAGTTCGCGTCCGATTTGCGTGACCGTCATGCGGCTGGAACGTCGTTGGATGAGTTGCGTGCGTTGAAGAATGCGGATATGGCTACGGTGTATCGCATGTGTGCGATTGCATTGGGTGAGCCTCCGGAGCGTTTTGATTTTCTTGCGCGTACGAGCGATGACAAGGATGACGGCAAGAAGAAAACCACGGGGGAGGGGCCGTCTGAAAAGGCTGCGAAAACCGGTAAGGATGAGCGTCCGCAGATTCGTGAATTCGGTATCACTCCGATGGAGTTTTATAAGAAGTACGTGCCGGTGGATGTGAACGATCTGGTCACGCTATGCAATGTGCCGATGGAGAGTCGTCCGTTTGGCAAGCGGTATCGTATTCGTTTTTCCGCCAATGTGGCGGAAGCGGGTGATATGGAGTTTGCGAACGTGCCTCTTGACGTGTTCAAGAAGGCTGCTGTGGACCAGATCAGTGACGGTCATCCGATTTGGTTCGCTTGTGATTGCATGCAGTTCTCGTTGCGTGGCGATGGCTATTTTGATTGCGATACCGTGCGCGTTGACCAGCTTTTCGGTACGAAATTCACGTTCGACAAGGCCAAGGGATTGGAGTATGGCGATTGCCCAAGCAATCATGCCATGACGTTGACTGGCGTGAATTTGGATGCTGACGGGCGTCCGAACCGTTGGAAGGTGGAGAACAGTTGGGGCAAGGATAATGGTCAGGATGGCTATTATGTGGCGTCCGATGCTTGGTTCGACCGTTATGTTACCGAACTGATCATTCGCAAGGAGTATCTCGATGAGACCACACGCGAAATACTGGCCGATCAGCCGGTCGAGCTTGAACCTTGGGAGCCGCTCACCAAGCGAAGCCGGTGAAGGCTTGCGCATATCGCGCATGATTCGGTTTGATTGCAATAAGGAATGAGATAAACAGTGGAGGGCGTCGATTGACAGATTCGGCGCCCTCCACTTATTGCAGTATTTAGTTATTATTTAATTGCTATTCGGCAGTACCAAGGCATGCTTCGAAGGAACGGCGGGTGAGGCGTCCACGGTTGACGACGCCCACGAGCTTGCCTTGTTCAACCACCGGCACTTTCTTGTACTGTTGATAGCCGAACATCTGGCAGACTTGCGCGATATTGGCATCCGATTGCACGGTGACGGCCGGCTTTGCGGCAATAACCATGACGTTCATATCAAGCAGTTCTGCGTGAGACAGTTCCGGGAATTCGCCGCGGGCCATGCCAGTGACCAGCGTGGAAATGTCGGAAACCGGCGCGTTGTCTTGTGCGAAGCGGCGCAGTACGTCGCTATCGGAGATGAAGCCGACCACGTGGCGTTCGTCATCGACGATAGGCATGCCGCTGATGTTCTTTTCCAACATCATGCGCACTGCGTCACGTACCTCGGCATCCGAGGCTACCGTGTAAACGTCATGCTGCATCACATCGGCAACGGTCTTGACATCCAAAGCGGGAACATGCTGTTGCGCGGACTTGTTCCATCCGGCGGCATCGCCGATGTCATGAACTATCTTGCCGGACAATGGTGCGACGATCAGCATCTGAATCGGCAACGCGATGGTGAAATTGTAGGGGAACATGCGCCAGAATCCCGTGAACGCGCCGAATGTGAAACCGAATGCCATGATGGCGCCGAATACGGTCATCAGCACCACCATGAGGAATTTGACCGTGATGCCTTTCCATACCGCACGGTCGGTTGCCGCGCAGAATGTATTCATAATCGCGCGGGAGCTTGGCGTGCAGATGCACAAATCGCAAATCATGCCGACCACGTAGGCCAACGGCCAGTCGAACAATGCGTAGCTCCACGCCGCCGCACCGACGTCACCGATACGTACGCCGTAATTGAGTGCCGCCATCACATAAATCATGATCGCGGACATGATGAAACTGAAGAGAATGCCCTCCTTGCCGTTACGTGGCACGGAACTTCCTTTCGCTATGCGTTCGATGTGTTGCTGCATCGGCCCCTCTGGTCTGTTCCGCACGTCATGTTCCAACAGGAGCGCGGAAGGCTAGGGGGGCGCATAACGAAATCCGAAAAGGTTCGGACGATCGCAATGGCGACTTCCTGGCAAACGAATCGACTCAAGCCCTCAATGGGCATGCAAGATGCGATTCATGAGTCGGGGCCGCTTGCAAATCACAGATTGTTCGCAGACCCCAAGACAAATACGGAAATACCGAACGTGCTCGAAACGCATGTGGAAAGAAAAAGCCGGACGTTTTCGCGTCCGGCATAAATACAATCCGAATAAAACTCGAATTACTCGGCTTACTCTTCGGCGACCAATTCCAGATAGGAATCATTCCACAGGTCTTCGTCGCCGTCAGGCATGAGCAGCACACGTTCAGGGTTCAATGCCTGCACCGCACCCTCATCGTGGGTGACGAGCACAATAGCACCCTCATACTTGGCGATGGCCTTGAGAATCTCATCGCGTGAGGCCGGATCAAGATTGTTGGTCGGTTCGTCAAGCAGCAGCACGTTCGCACGGCTCGTCACCAATGTCGCCAACGCCAAGCGGGTCTTTTCGCCACCGGAAAGCACGCGAGCCGGCTTCAACGCATCATCCCCGGAAAACAGGAACGAGCCGAGAATCGAACGCGCCTGCGTATCATTCAGTTCCGGAGCCACATGAATGAGGTTTTCCAACACTGTGGCATTCAGGTCAAGCGTGTCATGTTCCTGCGCGAAATAGCCGATTTTACAGCCGTGACCGTAGTCCACGGAACCGGTGTCCGGCTCTTCCAAATGCGCGAGCAGACGCAGGGTGGTGGTCTTACCAGCACCGTTGTATCCCAAAATCACCACACGCGAGCCCTTGTCAATAGCCAGATTCACGCCGGCGAATACAATGTTCGAACCATACGCTTTCGACACATCCTTCGCCATGATCGGCGTGCGACCGCACGGAGCCGGCTCCGGGAACCGGATATCCGCCACTTTCTCCTGCTTTTGTGCCTCGGACGTGTTCTCGAGAAGTTTCTCCGCACGACGCATCATGTTCTGCGCGGCCACGGCCTTGGTCGCCTTCGCATGCAGGCGGATACCCTGCTGCATGAGGCGTTCCGCCTTCTTCTCGGCCACTTCACGTTCGCGACGGCGACGTTCCTCATCAACCACGCGCTGATGCAGGTAGGCTTTCCAACCGAGGGAATACATGTCGATCTGTCCGAGCTGCGCATCCAGATGCCATACCTTGTTCACCACTTCGTCCAACAGTTCGGTGGAGTGGGAGATGACCAGGAATCCACCCTCGTATTTCTTCAGGTATCCGCGTAACCATTCGATGGAGTCGGCGTCCAAATGGTTGGTCGGCTCGTCAAGGATTAGCGTATCCGCGTCAGAGAACAGGATGCGGGCCAATTCGATACGACGACGCTGGCCGCCGGAAAGCGTACCCAATTGCTGGCCCATGACCTCCTGCGGCAGGCCAAGGCTTGCCGCCATTGCGGTCGCTTCGGACTGAGCCGCATAGCCGCCGGCCTTTTCGAAATCCTGCATGGCCTTGTCGTAACGGTTCATCGCTCGGGTCATGACGTCCGGATCCGGATCGGTCATCTCCTTTTCGGCCTTGCGGATACGACTGATGATGGAAGCGATGTCTCGCGCGCTCATCATGCGGTCGAGCGCGGTCTGTTCCGGATCGGCAGCATGCGTGTCCTGCGGCAGATAGCCGAGCTTGCCCGATACACGCACTTTGCCGGCGGTGGGCAGCATGTCGCCGGTGATCACGCGGGTGAGCGTGGTCTTGCCGGCGCCGTTACGTCCGACCAGACCGATCTTGTCGCCCTTGGCGACGTGGAAATTCGTGGGATGCAGCAACGTGCGCGCGCCGATCTGAATCTCAAGCTCCTGCGCTTCAATTGCCATGCCTCAACACCTCTGCACTTTCGTTACTGTCGTTCCAAACTGGCTGTGCCGCACATAACGGCCTGCCCATCATTTCATAAGGCCAAACGCCAATCGAACATCATACCGAACGCCTGTAACCACGTGAATCCCACCGCGTGGTACGCAATCGCAAATGGAATAGATTGCGCGGAAGCGTAACAATCAGATTATTCTGGTGAGCAGGCAAATTCGGAAGGGAGCAAACATGAAGAAAGCTTTGATCATTGTGGATGTGCAGCCGACATTTTGCGAAGGCGGCGAACTGGGTGTAGCCGGTGGCAATGCCGTCGCGGAACGTATCGCGGATTACGTGAATGCGCATCGCGGCGAGTACGAATACATCGCAACCACGCAGGATTGGCATATCGAGCCCGGCTCACACTGGTCGGAGCAACCCGACTATGTGGATACGTGGCCCGTGCACGGCAAGGCCGGCACTCCCGGCGCCGAACTTCATCCAGCGATCGCCGCGCTGCATGTAGAGCATCATTTCAAGAAGGGACAGTATTCGCCGTCATATTCGGGGTTCGAAGGATACGAGGATAATACGGATTCGATTCCTTCCCGCGAACAGGTCGCCTCTGACATGGCTACAGGGCGTACGCTTGCCGTTGCATTGGAATCCGCGGGTATCGAATGCGTCGACATGGTTGGCTTGGCCGAATCGCACTGTGTCAAGGAAACCGCGCTGGACGCCCGTAAGCTTGGACTTGAAGTGCATGTCATCGAAAACCTGACCGAACCGGTCAGTGAAGAACTCGGCATCGCAGCCCGCCAGCAAATGCTCTCCGCCGGCATCATCCTCGACTAGTTTCTTGAGGAATGGGACAACGAATGGAGAAGGGATTGTTCAGCAGGCGTGTTTATGAGGTGGTGCGGCGCATTCCGAAGGGTAAAGTCGCCACCTATGGGCAGGTTGCGGCTTTGGCCGGAGCGCCACGCAACGCGCGTTTTGTCGGCTATGCCCTGCATTCGAATCCTGAGCCGGGTGTGATTCCATGTCATCGTGTGGTGTTCCGAGACGGCTCGTTGGCGCCCGGATTCGCGTTCGGCGGTCCGGAAAGACAGCGGCTTCTGCTCGAAGAGGAAGGCGTTGTCTTCATCTCTCCGAAAGGTATGCCCGAACTAAGCGAGTCAGGCAAGATGAAAGACTCGAACGCCGGAGCTTCCGGACTGCGAGTCGATCTCGCCCGTTGTCAGTGGGACGCCTAGTCGCTTTCAATCCGTGCCAACCGCTTACGCCCCCAACGACATTTGCTTTATCCGCCGCGGTTGGATAATGGGTGCCTGCCATAAGGCGAAGAAAGCAACGGGGACGCAAAGGTGGAACGGCAAGGCATGTGGCAACAGGACGCACCAGGGGCGATATCGGTCGGAATGCCGGTTGCATCGTTGGCACCGGCTCCGCGAACCATGGCATAACATCGGCTTAAGTCGTTGGAAAATAGCGCGACACGCCGCGATTTGCGGAGTTGGCATGCTTCATGTATATTTTCTACTCGTTGCCCACCATGGTGGAAACAACTTGCGGACATAGCTTAGTTGGTAAAGCGCAACCTTGCCAAGGTTGAGACCGCGGGTTCGAGTCCCGTTGTCCGCTCCATTCGAAAGCTTCCGGAAGGAAGCTTTTTTCATATCCGATCGCAAATCCGGGCGTCATCCTCAATTCATCCCGACCGAAATCCGAACTGGAATCCTCCTCTGTTGAGAAAACGTTTGACCACAATGTGAACGTTCTCTTGAAAAGAGATAATCCATGCGAGAGGCTAGGAGAAGTTCCGCCAAAACAGGCAACGATGCCGGGGGAGAGCGGAACGGACGGAGGTAAAACAAATGAACGAGAACAGCGACATTATTTTCGTGCCGGACGATTCCGCCAGCCACGAGTGGACGGAACGGGACAGCGAACTCGTGGAGGAGTATGCGGCCCAGCTTATGAGCATGAGCATCTAGCCGGAAATTAGATGGGGCCGGGTTCCCTCTTCCATGACAGGAAAAGACGTCGCATTCGTACTGTAACTGCGGCGTCTTTTCCTTATTTTCGTTTAGAATGGAGACTTGCCGCCAAGGCATCGAACACATGGAAAGGCGTATTGTTGGCTGAGATCAGACGGGAGATGGAACGGCTTCGACCCGTATACGAAACCGGTGTCCTACGGTTGCTGCTGCGTAACAATTCCATGCTGTACGTCGCGTTGTTGCGTTCTACGTTCGACCCGCTGACGGGGGAGCTGCCGCGCGAAATCGTCGAAGAACGGTTCGCACGCAGTCTCAACCGGCTCATCGAAACCGGCGATTACACGCTGAAAGACGGGCAGACTGCGCGCGAGGCCGCGCATTCGGTCCTGCTTGACCTCGCCCGCGAAGGGGAAGGCGACTACGCCTGGCTCGCCAATTCCATGGATGTGGCCTCGCACCGCTACCTGTACCGTCTCACAGCGCGAGCGCACCGTGCCATCGAAGCGCTCGACCGGCTTGAGGACACCACGAAAGCGCTGTCCGGCGCGCAGGCCAACAGCATCATCATGGAAATCGAGCATGCTCGCATGCAGTTGACCGCCGATCCGCGCGAACGCATCCGCCTGCTGAAGAGGGACATCGAGGAACGGCAGAAGGAAATCGACGAGCTGGAACATAGCGAGGCCTTGGAAAAGCTCACGTCCGAACAGGTCGGCGACATCATCGGCGTGATTCACAACACTCTGCGAGGAGTGCCCATCGACCTGCGCGAGCTCGCCCTTTCCGAACGGGACAACGGCGACGCGCTCCGACGGCGCATGCAGGCCGGCGCCATGAGCGTGGAAAGCATCCTCACCGCATACCATGACGAATACCGACGCGCGTTCCGCGAATCCGACAGCGGACGTCGTTTCGAAGACGCGTTCCAAGTCATCGTCACCGACGAAGGCCGGCGCGAGATCGACGACGCGGTGCGGGACATCGCCAGAAACCCCTATTTGGATGGCGAGCCGAGCGTGCTGCTCAACCAGGTGCGTTCCGAACTCAAACGCATCTATGAAGGCATCGAGGACGTGCGCCGGCAGATCCGCACGTCCGACGAGGCGGTCAGCCGTCTCGTACGCCAGCAGACCGACACGAGCTACCGGACCATGCTCGCCAAACTCAACCAGCTGTTCGCAAAGACCAGCGCCGAAGCCAAAGCCCATCCCAATGACCAAAGCCGGCCCTACCATACGGACGCCGGGCAGGCGAAATTCCCGACATTGCCATCTCGTCCGGCCAGATCAATGGCGCGCGCCGCATCATCCAGCCTGAACGACGCCCCAGCGGCGACCATCGAAGCGCCGGACCTCAAGAACATGGTCGAAATATGCGGGCCACGGCTGACGCGCATGATCAGGCTTATCCGCAGCAATCCGGTGACGACATCGGACGGCATGTTCGTGGACCTCGCGGCAAGCTTCAACCAGCTGCCGAAAGCCGAACGGAGGGAAAGCGAACTGGTCGGCTTCCTCAGCGCCCTGCGCACGCAGGACGACTCGTCATACGTGACATGGCGCTGCATATCGATCGACGGCAGCGAACGCGTATGGCGCACCAAACCCATTCTCACCACCGAAACGACGCTCGACGACATCATCGAGGAGAGATAAGCATGACGGACTATATCGAAGCCAACATCGAGGAAACGATCCTGACAGAAGGGGAGCCGGTATTAGAAGAGGCCGGCAGCCAGCAGGCCTCGACCGCGCTGTTCAACGGCGACACCGGCGACATGCCCGTCGAAGCGCGCATGGCCGCGATCGCGCTCAAACGCGAACGCTACATCGACGGCAGCCTGTATGACCTCGCCTGCGAGAACCGTGAGGTCGTGGAACGTTCGCTCAACAACGACATGCTCAGACTGGTCGACAACACGAAATACCGCATCATGTACGCGTCGCCGGTCACCGACTCGGAGACATGCATCCGTTCGTTGAAAACACGTATGAGCCTCACCCGCGAGGAGACCGCCACGCTTGCCGCGCTACGCATCAAAGCGTTGGAATACGAAAACCAGAACGCCGAACCATGCGACTGGCTTATCAGCTTCGACGACATCCGCGCATTGCTCGCCACCGGCGCGGGATTCCTCACCGCCAGCAACGACGAGGAAGGCACTGCGAAGAAAATCACGTCCATCATCTCACGCATGCGCACCTACGGGTATCTCGCGCCGATCGAAGACGACGACATGTACGTCCTCACGCCACTGGTGCCCATGGTGCTCGACCGCGGCCTCGCCGACCAGTGGCTCGGATCCGAAACCACGGACGAGAACGCATCCGCCGACGGCCGCACCGACGCCGGCCCGGACGACAGGCCCATGGAAGACATAGAACAAGACGCATTCGATTTCAACACCGACGACAACCGTTTCGACGAGGAGGAACACTGATGGCAGACGGCATGAAGATCGTTTCCGACAAGTGGATGCTACAAAGCCGACAAATCGTCAACTGGGGCTCATACGGCGGCTGGCACGAATTCCGCCCATCCATGGACGAAACCATGCCGGTGACCCTGCTCGCCGGCGCCAGCGAATCAGGCAAATCCACACTCGTCGACGCGCAAATCTCACTCCTCTACCCATCCGGAACCCCCTACAACAAGGCGTCGAACTCCGGACGTTCGGAACGCAACGACTACACCTACCTGCGTGGCATGATCGGCGTAAGCGATAGCGAAAACGGCGAAACGCCGATCTTCCTGCGCGGCAAAGACGCCGACGGCACCCCACAGAACATCTGGGGCGCAATCGTCGACACCTACGTGAACAAAACCGACGGAGGACTGCTCTCCTGCGGCAAATTCCTCTACCTGAACGCCGGAGACGGACAAGACGGACTACGCCGCCGCTACATCACCTGGAACCGAACCATCGACCCACGACTCATGGACCAGTACCGCAACACACCATTCACCCGGTCCATGTTCGAAAAAACCTATCCGGAATGCACCACGCACACCAACGCCGCGGCATTCCACGCCTCCATCTGGCAGGACATGGGCCTAAGCGCCGACGCCTGCCGCCTCCTGCACAAAATACAATCGGCGGACGCCCCCTCAAAACTCGACGACATCTTCAAGCAAGGCGTGCTCGACATACCCGAATCCATCCGCCTCGCCCACGAAACCGTCGACGACTACAACCGGTTCAACGAAAACTTCCACAGCATGGAAGACAAAATGGCCCGCGTCGCCATCCTGCAAAACATCCAGACACGCTACGGCGAATACGCAAAGCAAACCAGCGAACGACGCGAATACGAACCCATCAACCCCGACAGCGAACATGGCAACGCAACACTGTCCGCATGGGCGCGCTCGCGCATGGCCAGCGAAGTGCGCGCTGGTCTGCCGGCCGCGCAGCGCAAGGTCAAGGAGTCGCAGGAGGCCATCGATCGGGCGATGCAGCGCGTCGGCGAGCTCAACACGCGAATCGACGCCGTCAAGGAACGTATCCAAGGCATCGACGGCGGCAGTCTGCAGCAGCTCGGCAAGGATCTTCAACGCGTGCGCCAGGACATCGACGAGGCGAGCAGGCAACGTCATGTCATAGCCGAACGATTCGAACAGGTCGAAGGCAGGCTTCCCGACAGCGAGCAGACATGGGACGCCAAACGCGCCATGCTCGCCGAAACGCTCGACACATACGAGGAACGGTTGAAGGACGCGAACGCCAGATTCCAGCAGCTGGTAGGGGAGCGTCACGACCGCCAGCGCGACCGTGACAGCCTACGACGGGACTATCAGCGCAAACTCACGCACAGGACGCGCATCAGCGATGACATGGACGACGCGCGCACGCTTATCATGCGGGCGACCGGATTGGACGCGTCCGAACTGCCGTATGTGGCCGAACTGATGGACGTGAACGAACAGGACGAACAGTGGCGTCTGGCAATGAACGTCACCTACGCGCCCATCGCGCAGACCATCCTCGTCGACAAACGCCACGAGCAAGGATTCGCGGCGAAAATCAGCGCCATCGACCCGAAACTCATGACACGACGCACGTGGCGGTTCATCGACACCGGCATGCAATACGAATCCTCCGCCAGCGAAGGCTGGATGTCGTCGAAACTGCAATACCGGGAGGACTCTCCGTTCGCCGGATGGCTGAAAAACCAGACGACGTCGCCACGGTTCGACGCGCGTTGCGTGCACGCCATCGACGACATGAACCATGACGAACGACAAGTGCAGGCCGACGGACAAATCAAATCCGGCGACCGTGGATTCCACGGCAGCAAAGGACTACACCAGGTCATCGGCTTCATGAACGAACAATACCTGGCCGAACTGAAAAACCAACTCGACAAGGCGGAGCAGGCGTTGCAGAACGCCGACCGTCGAAGCGAACAAATGTCCAACGCCATCAGCCTGCTGCAAGACGAGCACGAGCTCGCACGAATCGTAGCCGACATGCCATGGAGCAAAATCGACGTGAACGGACTACGGGAACAGGAAACGCGAATCCGCAGGCAGATCGAACGCATCGAAAACGACCCGGAACTCGGCCAACTGCAAACCGAACTGAAACAGCTCAACCAACAGGCCACCGCCGAAAACAGAAACCAGTACCAAGCCGAAGACGACCTCGACAAGGCCCAACACGCCGTCCAAGCCGAACAAGCATGGCTCGACGCCTACGGCAACGACGAATTCGACGACGCCACACTATCCAGCATGGTATCGAACCTACTCGCCGACGCATACGAGAACTGCTTCGGCGCATCCGTACGCGCGCAAGACCGGCCAAAACTCATCGCAGGCCTCTTCGACCATGAAAGCGAAACACCATTCCACACGCGCGCGCTACGCAACATCGTACGCATCGCACGCACACGAATCCAAGAAATCGACGCCAGATCCAACCAACTGCGCGCCGACACGGAACGCATCATGGACGACTACCTCAAAAACCACTCCACAGACGACAACACCGTCATGGCAAGCGTGGAAGACTACCGATACTTCCTCGACGAACTCGACGAACTCAACATGCTCGTCACCCGCGCCGCAACCGACGAAGAATACGCCAACAGCGTCAAAAAACTCTACATGAGCTTCCAACAGCTCAACCGTGCGCTACGCACCGACGAAGAAAACATCAAAGAACAACTCAACCGCATCAACAGCATGCTCAAAGGACAACAATTCGGCCCACAAGGCGGCAGACTATCGCTCGACGTGACCTTCAGCCCAATCGACCGACAATTCGAAACAACCCTCAGCCGCATCCTGTCAAAACTGGAAGACTGGACGCGCAACGCAAGCGACAATCCCACGGAAACACGCAAAGCATTCAACAACTGCGAAACATTCGTGAACAGACTGCACAACGAACTCGACAAAATACACGACACCAACGGCATCAAAGCATACGGCGCACGCAACCTCGACCCACGTGTACGCAGCTCATTCTACGCAATCGTGCACCACGACAACGCCCCCGACGAACGCATCAGCTCCACCGGCGGAAAATCCGGCGGAGCCCTCCAAGAACTCACCTCATTCGTCTACGGCGCAGCCCTCATCTACCTCCTCGGCGGCGACCTCACCGCACGCCCCACCTACACCACGCTCTTCCTCGACGAAGCACTCATCAAAGCCGACGGCCGCTACACCAAACGCGCGCTCGCCGTACTACCCCGACTCGGCTTCCAAATCATCGTCTCCGCCCCGGAAAGCAAAACCGCGGAAATCCTCAACGTCGCCAACAGAGCATACGTCGCATACAAAGACCCATCCACCGGCAACTCATACCTACAGGAACTCGACAGCGAAACCATCACACAGGACGAAACGCAGCCCACCACCGCACCCGCGAAACCAACAACGGAGGCATGACCCATGGCAACGGTCAGAAGCACCACCAACAGCGACATCCACAGCCAACTCAACGGATACGTCACCGACTATCTCACCAAGCACATGTATGACGCCAACACCTCCTGGCCGTTGCGCAAAACCATCCGACTACCCAAACAAACCGAACTCGAAGCCCATTACACGCACATCCGCGCCCAAGACGAAGCCATCCGCAACTGGGCACAACAACACCACTGCGAAACCAGCGAAAAAACCAAAATCATCTCCAACGGAATCGTCCGACAAACCAGCCAACTCATCGACTCGGTAACCATACCCGACCTCAACACGGCCCTCAACATCACCACACCACAAACACGCAAACTCTACCAACGCGAACACCAACGCGCACACACCATCACCAACCAATTCAACCTCGACTCCAACACCTCCATAAACATCGCCAAAATCCTCAAAAACCACGACGATACCGACTTCAACCTCGTCATACAAGCCGCACACTACTTCGCCAACCACAACACCGAAAACATGACCCCACGCATGGTCCCCATCCCCGGATTCAGCGCAAAATGGCTAGGCAAAACAACATCAAACCGCTGCAAAGCAATCTGCAAACTCCTCAAACGAGAACAACTAGCCCTCAACGACCGCCACGGAGAAATCCGACTCCGACTCCTCGACACACAACACCACAACCAACCAGACCTCATCGTGACACAACCATGGACAGACGGCGCGCCACACGACATCACCCACATCATCATCGTGGAAAACAAAGACACCTACCAAGCCATACCCACAACAGAACACGCCATCTGCATATTCGGCAGCGGACACGCGGCAACCCGAATCAAAACACTACTACCTTGGATCACAACCACACCCCACATCATCTACTGGGGAGACATAGACGCAGACGGCCTCGAAATACTCTCCGAACTACGACAAACCGGCATCACCTGCGACTCCATACTCATGGACAGCACAGCATACAAAACATACGAACCATACGGCACCAAACTCGACACCAAAAAACAACCCCTCAAAACACGCGACCCCAAACCAACACCAGGACTCACGCAACACGAAAGAAACTTATACGAACAACTCTGCACCGGGAAAAACACAACCTACCTACGAATCGAACAAGAACGCATCCCCATCAACGACGCAATGACAATACTCCACAACCAACACCAATGGAACACAACACACCACAAATAGAACACCTGTTCGAAATCATAACGAAAATGAGGTATCCTAAACAACTAGAACAAAGAACAACCACCAGCGGAGGCAAGCCGTGGCAACCAAACGCAACAACGCAGCAAACGGCGACGTCATAGTCGAACGCGTTCTCACCAGCGACGCATTCCTCGCAAGAGAAATCAAAAAAGCCCCTCTCAAAACGAAAAACGGTTCACTTACAGCCGACCTCAAGCACCTGCCCAACGACCTCAAAATCACCATCCAAGGCGCTCGCGAGCATAATCTGAAGAACGTGGATCTTGAGTTTCCGCGCAATCGCATGGTGGTGTTCACCGGACTGTCGGGTTCTGGCAAATCCTCGCTCGCCTTCGATACGTTATTCGCCGAAGGCCAACGCAGATATGTGGAGTCGCTGTCGGCGTACGCAAGGCAGTTCCTGGGGCAAATGGACAAGCCCGACGTCGATTTCATCGAAGGTTTGAGCCCTGCGGTGTCGATCGATCAGAAGACCACGAACCGCAATCCACGTTCGACTGTCGGCACGATTACCGAGATTTACGATTATCTGAGATTGCTGTTTGCCCGCACTGGCATTCCGCATTGCCCGGAATGCGGCGCGTTGGTCAGCGCACAGACGCCGCAACAGATGGTGGACGCGTTGCTGCAGTATCCGGAGCGCACACGATTCCAGATTCTCGCGCCGGTCGTCCGTGGGCGTAAGGGCGAGTTCGAGGATCTGCTTGAACTCTTGCGGGGCGACGGCTACGCACGAGCGCTGATTGACGGCGAAATGAAGCAGCTGTCCGACGACATCAAACTCACCAAGCAGAAAAAGCACACCATCGAAGTGGTGGTGGATCGACTGGTGGTCAAGGACGGCATCCGTCAGCGTCTGACCGATTCCATTGAAACCGCATTGAAGCTCGCCAAGGGTATCGTGGTGGCCGATTTTGTGGATTTGGATGAGAAGGATCCTGACCGCCGTAAGCCTTTTTCCGAAAAACGCGCATGCCCGAACGGGCATCAGCTTGAACTTGATGAGATTGAGCCGCGCACGTTCTCGTTCAACGCCCCGTACGGTGCCTGCCCGGTATGCACGGGCATCGGATACAAGCTGGAGATTGATCCGGAACTGGTGATTCCCGATCCCAGCAAGACACTGAATGAGAACGCCATCGAACCGTGGGGCATGACCAAAGGCACCGGCGAATATTATCGCCATGTGCTTGAGGGGCTCGGCGATGAGATGGGTTTCGATCTCGACACCCCTTGGAAGGATCTTCCGGAAGAGGCCCGTCAAGCCATTATGTATGGGCGTGATTTCAAGGTGCAGGTCTCGTATCGTAACCGTTGGGGTCGTATGCGCGAATATTCCACCGGTTTCGAAGGCGTGGTGCGTACGCTGATGCGTAGGCATGACGAGACCGACTCCGATCAGATGAAGCAGTATTACGAATCGTATATGCGTGAAGTACCTTGTCAGGCATGCCAAGGCCGTAGGCTTCGTCCGGAAGTGCTGGCGGTGACCGTTGGCGGGGAATCCATTGCCGATGTGTGCGACATGTCCGCTGAGACAAGCCTCGCATGGATGGACGGCTTGCAGCTTGAAGGGTCGGCCGCGCAGATCGCCGGCGAGGTGTTGAAGGAGATTCGTGCCCGTCTTGGATTCCTCAACGACGTCGGACTGAACTATCTGACACTGTCTCGTGCCGCCAAAACCTTGTCTGGCGGCGAGGCGCAACGTATTCGTTTGGCGACCCAGATCGGTTCCGGTTTGGTGGGCGTGATGTATGTGCTCGACGAACCATCCATCGGCTTGCACCAGCGTGACAATGAGCGGCTGATCACCACTCTGCATCATCTGCGCGATCTTGGCAACACGCTGATCGTTGTGGAGCATGACGAAGACACTATCAAGAACGCTGATTGGGTTATTGACATCGGACCTGGAGCTGGCGAGCATGGCGGCGAAGTGATCTATTCCGGTCCCGCGAAAAAGCTCGTTGACGCTCCGCGTTCGGTTACGGGCGACTACATTGCCGGCCGCCGAAAGATCGAGGTCCCGCAGTCCCGTCGCAAAGTACGTAAGACCAAGCAGTTGCGCGTGGTTGGAGCCCGCGAAAACAATCTGAAGGATTTGACGGTCAACTTCCCACTGGGAGTTTTCACTTGCGTGACGGGTGTTTCGGGTTCCGGTAAATCCACTTTGGTCAATCAGATTCTGTACCCGGTGCTTGCCGACAAACTCAACGGTGCGCGCATCGTGCCCGGCAAGCATACCCGTGTGGAAGGTGTGGGCCAGTGCGACAAAGTGATCCACGTTGACCAGAATCCGATCGGACGCACTCCGCGTTCCAATCCGGCCACCTATACCGGAGTATGGGATAAGATCCGCACGCTGTTCGCCAAAACCCCTGAAGCGCAAGTCCGTGGATACGGTCCGGGGCGGTTCTCGTTCAATGTCAAGGGTGGCCGGTGCGAAGCATGCCATGGCGACGGCACTTTGAAGATCGAAATGAACTTCCTGCCGGACGTGTATGTGGACTGTGAGGAATGCCATGGCAAACGCTACAACCGCGAAACGTTGGAGGTGAAATACAATGGCAAATCCGTTGCCGACGTGCTTGGCATGCCGATCGAAGAGGCTGCCCAGTTCTTCAAAGCGTATCCCTCCATCTCCCGCTATCTCGACACGCTTGTGCAGGTCGGACTTGGGTATATCCGACTCGGACAGCCTGCTCCAACGCTTTCCGGCGGCGAATCGCAGCGTGTGAAGCTTGCGACCGAGTTGCAGCGAAGGTCTACGGGCAAAACCGTGTATATTCTTGACGAACCTACCACGGGTTTGCATTTTGAAGATGTGCGCAAACTGCTGCTTGTCTTGCAGGGATTGGTGGATAAGGGCAATACCGTTATTGTCATTGAACACAATCTCGATGTGGTCAAGTCGGCCGATTGGATCATCGACCTTGGGCCGGAAGGCGGTGACGGAGGCGGCACCATCGTTACCGAAGGTACGCCGGAACAGGTGGCTCAATGCGAACAGTCTTGGACCGGCAAGTTCCTTAAGGGCATGCTGTGAGCGCACCCATCGAGCGGCACAGCCAGGAGGTTTGGCGCAAAACCGCCGAACAGTTGAACGGCGACGGTTTCAGTGTCGGTGGTGATGATTCTCCCGGCAAAGACGTAAACAAGAACGGCGCGCCTCTGCTGGGGGATTCACGTGACCTGTTTCGTCCGAAAACATCCGACATTCCGGCGCAGCCGGGCGTATACAAGTGGCGAGATGGTGAAGGCAGGGTCATTTACGTAGGCAAGGCGAAAAACCTGCGCAACCGTTTGACCAATTATTTCCAACCGTTGTATCAGCTGCATCCCCGCACTCAAACCATGGTATTGACGGCCCGCAACCTGGAATGGACGGTCGTTGGTACCGAACTTGAGTCATTGACGTTGGAATACACGTGGATCAAAGAGTTTGACCCACGATTCAACGTTGTGTTCCGCGACGACAAAACCTATCCGTATCTGGCGATCTCATCCGGTGAACGCGTGCCGCGGGTGTGGGTGACCAGAAGCCGCAAACGCCGCGATACAAGATATTTCGGCCCGTACGCCAAAGTATGGGATCTGCGTCACAGTCTCGACCGTCTCCTCAAGACTTTTCCTGTGCGCACCTGTTCGCAGAACGTTTATCATAAGGCGGAAATCACTCATCGTCCATGTTTGCTTGCGTCCATCGGCAAATGTTCGGCCCCTTGCATTGGACGTATCAGCGTCGAGGAACACCGGAAGATGTGCGAACAGCTTATTGGCGTATTAACCGGTCGCATCGGCAAATCGTATATCGCACAGCTCACGCGTGAAATGAAGGAGGCCAGCGACGAGTTGGAGTTCGAGAAAGCGGCTCGGTTGCGCGATCAGATCCAGATGCTATCCACAGTGGTTGAGCAGAATGCCGTGGTGTTCGATTCCGATGTCGATGCGGATTTCTTCGGCGTCGATTCGGACGAGCTGGAAGCTTCCGTGCACGCGTTTTACGTGCGTGCCGGTTCCATCCGAGGTGAACGCAATTGGAGTGTGGAACGGGTTGAGGATGTGACGGATGAGGAGCTGATTGCCGACCTTATTGTGCAGGTGTATTCGGAAACCGCAGGGGAGACGATTAGGGCTTCGCAGTCGACTGTTGTCACCGAACAACGCAATGCCATCGGATCGACGCAAATCGTGACGGCGACCGATGCGGTGGCACGCGCGCAAGCTACCAGGGAACGTAACGAGCGGCAGGATCAGACCGGTCGTGCGGATTTGTTGGCTCCTATCTCTCCGGTGCCGCGCGAGGTGATTGTTCCCATCGAGCCGGCCCGGCGTGAAGAGCTTGAATCATGGCTTAGCGGATTGCGCGGTGGTGCCGTGAGCATTCGCGTGGCCAGCAGAGGGGATAAGAGACGGCTTCTGGACCGTGCCAACGATAATGCCAAGCAGGCAATGCAGCGCAGCAAGATGAGTCGCATCAGCGATATGGGCGCCCGCAGCACAGCCATGAATGATGTTGCCAAGGCTTTGGGACTTGAACAGGCTCCATTGCGCATCGAATGCTACGACATTTCCAATACCGTCGGCGGAGCGTTCCAGGTCGCTTCCATGGTGGTATTCGAGGACGCGATTGCCAAAAAGTCCGAATATCGTCGTTTCGCCATTCGCGGAGCGGACGGACAGGGTGCACTCGACGATTTGAGCGCATTGTACGAGACGCTGACGCGACGATTCCAACATGGCAATATCGCCGGTGACTCCGGCGAAAGCATGGATAATGAACGTCGGGCATCCGAGCATGGTGACCAGACTCATGAACCGACTGTCCAGCAGAACACCAATCGGCATCATTTCGCATACAAGCCTAATCTGGTGGTGGTCGATGGCGGCAAACCGCAGGTCATGGCGGCCGCGAAGGCGCTTGAGGATTGCGGTGTGGATGACGTGGCCGTGTGCGGATTGGCAAAACGTTTGGAAGAGGTGTGGGTGCCGGATGACGACTATCCGATCATTCTCAAACGTCAATCCGAAGGCATGTATCTACTGCAACGCGTCCGCGACGAATCGCATCGTTTTGCCATCACCTATCATCGTCAGACCAGAAGGAAAGGCGCGTTGCGTTCCGCCTTGGACGATATTCCAGGCGTCGGCGAGGCATACCAGAAGCGCCTACTGAGCCATTTCGGCTCGGTTCGTGCCATGCGTGAGGCGGATGTCGAGGATTTCGAGCAGGTCAAAGGCGTCGGAAAAGCCAAAGCCGCAGCCATTTACCAAGCGTTGCACGCCCACGACGGGCAACCGTCGACGGAAAATGCCATTTCGTCGAATAGTCCGAAAGATGAAATGGAATAAGATTGGGTAGCGAAAAAAGACAATCGGATTGCTAGCATGATGACGGTGAATATATAGGGAGGGAATATGACCGAGGTCAACCACCGGTGCGCGGTTCTGGGCAAGCCCATCGCACATTCATTGTCTCCGGTGCTGCACAATGCCGCTTATCACGCGTTGCATCTTGACGACTGGTCGTACGACAAGCATGAGGTGGGCGAGCCTGATCTTGAGGGCTTTCTTGAATCGCTTGATCCGACCTGGTCGGGACTCAGCCTGACCATGCCATTGAAGAAAACGATCCAGCCATACGGAACACCGTGCAATACATGGGCCAAAGAGCTTATGGTTGCCAATACCGCGGTGTTTGATTGGACCAAAACCTGCGTCAATGGCAATTCGAACATCCCCTTCATCAGGCTATATAACACGGACGTACGCGGCATCGAACTCGCTTTCGAACACTCGTATCAGACACGTGCGATAACGCCGAAGACGGACCGTTCGGGAACGGCCGTGATCATCGGCAACGGCAACACCGCAACGTCGGCGTTAGCGGCATGCGTGGAGATGTCTGCGATCGGACATGTCATCGTTGTGGCTCGCCATCCTGAGAAGAACGCCGATCTCAAGCCACTTGCCGAACGGTATATGCCATCGGAACAGCCGATCAGCATTGTCGGCATGGACCACGCCATCGAAGCGTTGCGCCAGGCTGATGTGGCGATAAACACCATTCCCGGATTGGCTGCGGACGGTATTGCCGAATCATTGAGAATGCCAGGTGTGCGCATGCATGGAACATTGCTCGACGTCGTATATGACCCACGCCCTACCAAGCTGATGCAGGCATGGCGCCAACAGGGAGGAATCGCCATTGGCGGCGAGCAGATGCTGTTGTATCAGGCCATGGTGCAGGTCTGGTTGATGACGGGAATCTGGGATGACGATCCGCCGAGCGGTATGGTTGATCAGGATTGCACCGCGCGTTTGGAACAAGCCATGCGCATCGCGCTTGAGGAGGCTCTGTGATGGCACAGAAAGACATCGACGTACAGGCGAATGGCACGCATGCCAGCGCCCCTTCGCCGGCTGAAGGTTTTGAAGTATTGCTGATCACCGGCATGAGCGGTGCGGGCCGTTCGCATGCTGCCGACAGCATTGAAGACATGGGTTGGTATGTGGTTGACAACATGCCTCCAAAACTGCTGGTGCCCTTGGTGGACATGATGACCACGGGATCCAATATTCACAAACTCGCCGCTGTTGTCGACGTGCGTTCCCGCGACTATTTCGATGACCTGTCCGCGGTGCTCAGCCATCTGGACGATCTTGGTGTGAAAACGCGTATCCTGTTCCTTGATGCCAGCAACGAGGTGCTGATCAAACGATATGAATCCGTACGCAGGCCTCATCCGTTGCAGCAGGGCAATCGACTGATTGACGGCATTCTCGAGGAACGAGATCTGCTTGAGAATCTCAAAGAACGTGCGGACATCGTTATCGACACGTCATCATTGAGTATCCATCAGCTGTCCACGAAATTATATGAGGCCATGCTCGGATCCGGTCCGACCACGGTTTCCGTGCACATCTTCAGTTTCGGTTTCAAATACGGTATTCCCATCGACGCCGACTTTGTGGCCGACGTGAGATTCCTGCCGAATCCATTTTGGGTTCCCAGGCTTCGCTCGCTGACCGGACGCGACAAAGAGGTGAGTGATTACGTACTTTCCAGCGAAGGGGCCGCGGACTTCCTCGACTCGTATGAAAAGGCGCTTTCGATTGCGATTGAAGGATATGCGCAGGAAGATAAGCATTATGTGACTATTGCGATTGGTTGCACCGGAGGCCAGCATCGTTCTGTCGCGATGAGTGAGGCTTTGGCTAAGCGACTGCGTGCGAGGGGGTTGTCGGTTTCCGTTTCCGCACGCGAGCTTGATAAGCGGTCAGCGGAAAAATGACCGTATTATGAGAGAATAGTGTCCATATGTAAAGAAACCTGGCTGTGATTGTCCAAGATATTCGGTATCACAGTAAGCCGTGGCAGTGCGGAATGATTCCGCGACTCGCCTGAAATTTAGGGAAGAACAGCAAGGTAGGAGGTTGGCTCTTGGCTCTTCTGGATGACGTCAAAAGCGAGCTGGCCGCAATCGATAACGAACTGCCGATCGCCAAAAAGGCGCAGGCGACAGCGATGATTCGATTCGGCAATGGTTTGCACTCGGTGGATCACCACATTCTCGTGCAGGTGCAGCTCGACTCCCAAGATGCGGCTGCTTGGCTGCAGGACACCATCAAGAACCTGTATGGTCATGAAGCCACGCTTACTCCTGTCTCTAGGCAGACGCCAACCGGCACCGTGCAGCGTTATGTGATTCGCGTGCCGAAGGGCAGTACGGCGCTCGTGCTGCAGACCGGCCTGTACAGCCGTTACACCAAGAACATGGTGCTTGGTCTTCCAAGCGATATCATCAACGGCAAAATCGCGCAGATCAAGTCCGCATGGCGCGGCGCGTTCCTCGCCAACGGACGTCTGTCCGATCCAGGCAAGGCCAGCTATCTTGAAATCGTGTGCCCGAACCATGAGGCCGCTCTGGCACTGGTCTCCACCGCACGGCGTCTGGGCATCACCGCCAAGCCGCGTAAGCTACGCAGCTCCGAACGCGTCACCCTGCGCGATCCCGACGCCATCGAACGTATGCTCATTCTTATGGGTGCGCCGCGCTCCGCACGCGAGTGGACCGGAAAGCGTTCCGACGGCGAAGCTCGGGGCAAAGCCAACCGTCTGGCCAACTTCGACGACGCCAACATGCGTCGCAGCGCCAAGGCGGCTGCGGAAGCATGCGACAAGGTTCGTCAGGCGTTTGAGATTCTTGGAGATGACATTCCAGACAACCTCAAATCGGCCGGCCAGCTTCGTCTCGACCATGCTGATGCGTCGCTGGAACAGCTGGGACGTTTGGCCGATCCACCAATCACCAAGGATGCCATCGCGGGCCGCATCCGTCGACTTCTGCAGCTCGCCGAGAAAACCGAAAAGGCGCGCCGCCAGTCGGCTTGATTGAATCTTTTATGCAAAACACCATGCCTGTTTTCGAACAGTATGGTGTTTTTGTTCGTTTGGGCTTGTATTATTCGTAAATGGCAATATGGCCATTCCACGCTTACAAGCGGCTAGGAAAGGATATACATGAAGACACTCAAGGATCTTGGAGATCTCAAGGGCAAGCGCGTTCTCGTTCGCGCCGATTTCAACGTTCCGCTGGACGGCACCACGATCACCGATGACGGTCGTATCAAGGCCGCTCTGCCGACCATTAAGGCCCTGCGCGAAGAAGGCGCGAAGGTCATTCTGATGGCTCACCTCGGCCGTCCGAAGGGCAAGGTCGTTCCGGAACTGTCCCTTGCCCCGGTCGCTGCTCGTCTCGGCGAGCTGCTCGGCATCGAGGTCCCGCTGGCTGAAGACACCTATGGTGAGGATGCCCAGGCCAAGGTCGCCGCAATGGGCGACGGCGATGTCGTTCTGCTGCAGAACGTGCGTTACAACCCGGAAGAAACCAGCAAGGATCCGGAGGAGCGCGCCGCTTATGCCAAGAAGATTGCTGCGCTCGGCGAAGCGTTCGTATCCGATGGCTTCGGCGTCGTGCACCGCGCACAGGGCTCCAATTACGACGTTGCTGCCGATCTTCCGGCTGCTGCCGGCCTGCTGGTCGAGAAGGAAGTCAAGGCTCTGTCCCGCGCTACCGTTGAGCCGGAACGCCCGCTGACCGTCGTGCTCGGCGGTTCCAAGGTCTCCGACAAGCTCGGTGTGATCGAAAACCTGCTCGACAAGGCCAACCGTCTGGTCATTGGCGGCGGCATGGTTTACACCTTCCTCAAGGCCAAGGGCCTCGAGGTCGGCACCTCCCTGCTGGAAGAGGATCAGGTCGAGACCGTCAAGGGCTACATCGAGCGCGCTGAGCAGAACGGCGTCGAACTCGTGTTGCCGACCGATATCGTGGTGAACCCGGTCTTCCCGAAGTCCGATGAGGACATCGCTCCGGAAGTCGTGGCTGCCGACGCCATTCCGGCTGACAAGATGGGTCTGGACATCGGTCCGGATTCCCAGAAGCTCTTCCACGACAAGATCGTGGATTCCAAGACCGTCGTTTGGAACGGCCCGATGGGCGTGTTCGAGGTTCCGGCTTTCGCTGCCGGCACCGAGGCCGTGGCCCAGGGTCTGGTCGACGCTACCGCAGCTGGTGCGTTCACCATCGTCGGCGGCGGTGATTCCGCTTCCGCAGTGCGTAACCTCGGCTTCCCGGAGGATGGCTTCTCGCACATCTCCACCGGTGGCGGTGCCTCCCTCGAGTTCCTCGAGGGTAAGGAACTGCCGGGCCTGAAGGTGCTCGACTGATTGCTTAACGCATAACCGGAGGTGCTCCCTTATCAACAAAAAAGGTGGGGGAGCACCTCTTGTTTTCACTAACCCGAAACCACGGCGTACGAACACTGAATGAAATAAGAACGGAGGCAGGCAAACACATGGCATCGCAACGAATTCCACTGGTCGCCGGCAATTGGAAGATGAACTTCGACCATCTTGAAGCCACCTATTTCGTTCAGCAGCTCGCATGGAAACTTCGTGACATCCATTTCGACTACCGCCATTGTGAAATCGCATTGATGCCGTCCTTCACATCGTTACGCAGCGTGCAGGTGTTGGTCGAATCCGACAATTTGAAGATTCACTACGGCGCACAGGCTGTTTCCGTAACATCGCAGGGCGCGTTCACTGGAGATGTGTCTGCCGATATGATCGCCCACCTCGGCTGTTTGTATGTGATTGTCGGACATTCCGAACGACGAAAGTACCATCCGGAAGATGATGCGAACATCGTGGATCAGGTACGCGCTGTTTTGGCGGCCGGAATGCAGCCGATTCTTTGCGTCGGCGAAAGCTACGAGGAACGTCGCAAAGGCATTGAGCTTGATTTCGCCGTGGGGCAGGTGCATGACGTCACACGCGATCTTTCCGACGAGGAAGCGTCGCGTCTGATTGTGGCGTATGAGCCGATATGGGCCATCGGCTCCGGAATGGTGGCCACTCCACAATCCGCTCAGGACGCGGCCAAGGCGATTCGGGATGATTTGGCTGAAACTTTCGGCACGCATGTAGGAGAGTCCGTGCGCATTCTGTATGGTGGCTCCGTCTCCTCAAAGAACGCCGAAGAATTGATTGGCGAGCCCGATGTGGATGGATTCCTTATCGGCGGTGCCGCGCTGAACGTGGATGAGCTCACCAGAATCTGCCAGCTCACCATGAATGCGACAGTATGATGCTCGCGGAGTAATGTTTTTATCGAGTTGGCCTTTCAAGGTGTGGTCATTATTCGATTTTCTCAATACCTTGCGCTATTGTTAACAGCAGTGTTTACGAACTGGAGGTTCACTCGTGTCCGCTATGGCCATCGTCAAGCTTGTGCTGCAGATTATTCTTGTTATTTTCAGCCTCTTGCTCACCCTGTTGATTCTGATGCACAAGGGTAAGGGCGGCGGTCTGTCCGATATGTTCGGCGGCGGTCTCACCCAGAATGCGGGTTCTTCCGGTGTCGCGGAAAAGAACCTGAATCGTTGGACCGTCATCATCGCGGTGCTGTGGGTTGCCATCATCATTGCCCTCGGTCTGATGACGAAGTTCGATCTCATCTGATTGGCTTTTTGCTTCGGCCCATGACTGGATTACAGTCATGGGCCGAAGTGTTTTTTATCGTAGTATTGTCTACAACATACGAGCTAAGGATTGATTTGACGTCTTTGAAAATCGAGAAAACCCAAGAAACCACGATGGTCGTCGCGGATTTGGACGGTACTTTGCTGCATGATGGCGAAACGTTCGAGGAACGTTTTCTTACACAACGTTCCATCGATGTGATTAACCGCATGCACGATAATGGCGTGACCTTCGTTGTGGAAACGGCACGTCCGGTCAGCACAGGCTTTTCGTTCGTGGAAAAACTGCCGGTTGATGCCGTTGCCTATCTCAATGGAGCATTGATCGATTTCAATCCAGCCTCATCAAATTATGAAATGCTCACTTCGCCGATGCTGCCGGAAGACGGCCATCTCAAGAAAATCGGATTCTCCTCACAGCGAGCATGCGAAGTCTGCAAGAATCTGTTGAATGAACTGCCCGGTATGGAAGTCGGCATTGTCATGGATGATGTGAGATACACCAATTTCGATGTTACGAAATATTGGAAAACACAGACCTGGCGATACACTGACTTCGACGATGTTCCTGAAGGCATCGCCGATAAGCTCATTATCTTCCCTAACGATGAGCAGCGGAATCAGGTCGGTTCTCTTGTGCCCAACGATTTTGACGTACATATCTCTGAGGGATCGCTCTGGATGTTGATGAATCCTCAAGCCAACAAGGAGCATGCGTTGGATTTGCTGGCAGAACATTTTGAGACGCCGATGAGCAATACCGTCTCATTCGGTGACGATTTGGTCGACATTGCCATGCTACGTAAATCCGGCAGGGGAGTGGCGGTGGCGAACGCCAATCCGGATGTGTTGAACATCGCAGATGAAATCTGTCCATCTAATAATGATGACGGTGTGGCGCAGTGGATTGAAGATAATCTGCTGTGATGTCTCGTGATATTCAAGAGTTACATGAGTTGAACTTCGTGAATTGAACTTTTGTCGCAAAAGGATGCGAAATAGTTACATTTGATATTGAACTTCCGCAATTTCGTTAGTTGGTTTGTGTTAGGATTTGAACTAGCGCTTGATGAAAATTGAACTGAAAGGACTAGTATGGCGGAATCGTTCTCCAACCGGTTGAACGTCGCTATGGCGTTCCGCAATGTCAAACAAATTGACTTTGTGCATGCTGCTGAGAAGTTCAATATCAAACTTGGCAAAAGTCATATGAGTCAGTACGTGAGCGGCAAAACCGTGCCGCGTGCCGATATCGCCCATTTTCTTGCGGCTTTTCTGCAGGTCAATGAGGACTGGCTGATGGGAAAGGACGTTCCCATGGAGCAGAACGTCGCCACCTTGCCCGCAATCAAGTCTGATGAAGCCCAACATGATAGCAATCCTGCATCAGCGCAATCAACAGAAGGAAAGACTATGCGCACCTTTACGAAATCTCATAAGCTCGACAATGTGCTCTACGACGTTCGTGGTCCGGTGGCGGACGAGGCAGCACGCATGGAAGCCGCGGGAACGCATATTCTGAAACTCAATATCGGCAATCCTGCGCCATTCGGATTCCGGACTCCGGATGAAGTCGTGTATGATATGGCGCAACAGCTCCCTGAAACCGAAGGATATTCACCGTCCAAGGGTCTGTTCTCGGCACGCAAAGCCATCATGCAGTATGCACAGCTCAAGAATATTCCGAACGTCTCCATCGATGATATCTTCACCGGCAATGGCGTCAGCGAGCTCATCAACCTGTCGCTGTCCGCGTTGCTGGATGATGGCGACGAGGTGCTGGTGCCTTCGCCGGACTATCCTCTGTGGACCGCCTGCGTGAATTTAGCTGGCGGTACCGCCGTGCATTACATCTGTGATGAGGGATCCGAATGGTATCCCGATATCGACGATATCCGCTCTAAAATCACGGATAAGACCAAGGCAATTGTCATCATCAATCCAAATAATCCGACCGGAGCGCTTTATCCAAAGGAACTGCTGCAACAAATCGTCGACATTGCCCGAGAACATCAGCTCATTATTTTCTCCGATGAGATTTACGATCGTTTGGTCATGGATGGACTGGAGCATATTTCTATCGCATCGCTGGCTCCGGACCTGTTCTGTGTAACGTTCTCCGGTCTGTCGAAGTCGCATATGATTGCCGGATATCGCATTGGATGGATGATACTTTCCGGCAACAAGCGTATTGCGAAGGATTACATCGAGGGCTTGAACATGCTGGCGAACATGCGTATGTGCTCGAATGTCCCAGCTCAGTCGGTGGTACAGACCGCTTTGGGCGGGCATCAGAGCGTCAAGGATTACATCAAGCCAGGTGGCCGTGTGTACGAGCAGCGCGAACTGGTCTATCAGATGCTCAATGAAATTCCCGGCGTTACCGCAGTTAAGCCGAAAGCGGCGTTCTATATCTTCCCGAAGCTGAACGTCAAGAAGTTCAATATTCACTCCGACGAGCAGTTTGCGTTGGATCTGCTGCATGACAAGCATATTCTGATCAGTCATGGCGGTGCATTCAACTGGCAGAATCCGGATCATTTCAGGGTGGTATATCTGCCACGTATCACGATGTTAAAGGAAACCGTAAGTGAGATCGGTGATTTCTTGAGCACATATCATCAGGCATGATGACCTTGATTGCTTGAAGGGCTTTCATGGTGTGAAGTACGCGCAGCATCGCGACACTCCGTCCCCAAATACTTATAGTTATACTGACCATAAGTAGGGCTACGATGGCTCCGGCCTTAGGGCCGAGCCATCGTTTCATTGTGAAAGGGGATATTGTGAACGATTTGCTCAAAGGAATCGGCAACGTCGTCAATCCGAAGCGTGTGTTCCGCGAGCTGACTGACTTCAAGCCGGGGGAGTTTGTCCTGATCGCGATCATGCTGTTGGCGCAGTTGGTGTCATTCTTCGTGTCCAAAGATTTTCCGCGGCAGGTTGAATTGGTCTGATTTCCGGCCTATGCATCGTGTTCAATCTCATTCTCGTCGACCGTGGGCGACTGACCAACTATCTGTGGGGCTTCATCGGTTGCGCCACTTGGCTGATCGTTGCCATCATGAACCATCTCGTCGGAGACATCTTCGCTCAGATCTTCTACGTCACCATGCAGTTCGTCGGCGTATGGGTGTGGCAGCGCCAGCTTGATCGTCAGGAAAAAACGAGTATGAGGAAGTCAATGCCCGCATGTTCACATGGTGGCAAGGCATTCTCGCCGTCATCGCAACCATCGTGATCTATCTGATTGTGGTATTCGTGTCGAGCCATACTGGCGGTGTACAGGTTCGGCTTGACGGCACGCTGCTGCCGCTTGGTATCGTCGGACAGATTCTCATGACATACGGCTACCGCAGCCAGTGGGTCGCATGGATTATTCTTGACGTGATCAAGGTGGTTATCTGGTTCAACCAGCTTTCCGCCGGAGGTCCTGGCGCCATGTCGATGTTCGTTCTTCAGGTGGTCATGTTGGCCAACGGTTTTTACGGCGCATGGGTCTGGTTCCACAAGAGCAGCACTATGGCCGTATCGGATGATCTGCAATCAAGTATTTGCACGGAAAGCATAATCGCAAATGGTGGCCGCTGATCAATCAATCGTTCCGTCGCGAGTTCACAACGATCATATTGGTTGTTGGGCCGGCTTCCGTCGGCAAAACCACATTGGTGACACGCTTGTCGAAATTGTATGACGCTCCGATCGCGGTCGAGTATGCCCGTGAATTTGAGGAAGCCTGCAATGTTGACGATGATGAACTTACCGCTTTCGATTACGAGCGGCTGATTCTTTCCAAGTTCTCTCAGAACGAGCATGCAATAGCATCGCATGCCAATCATGGCATCGTTTTTTCTTGATACTGATGCCATGGTTACGCGTGTCTATGCGGAACACTATCTGCCGGCCGATGAGAACGCCAAGCTGCAAGCCGACATTCGATATGGTGATTGAACAGGAGAAGCCTGATCTGGTGTTGCTGATTCCTCCGATCACCGAATATGTGGATGATGGGTTCCGTGCAATGCGGTGGGCTTCGGATCGGTATCGGTTCCATGAGACTTTGGTACGCGTCATTCAGGAGTCACCGTATGCCGACCGTGTGGTGACGCTTGACAATCCAACTTTTGAAGGGCGCAAAACGCAGGCGATTCAAGCGATCCGCCAGGCCACTGGTTTTACGCCTCGTACCGGAATAAGCTGAAAACATGTAGAGCAATAGCAGAAACCCCCTGCCAGAATTCTGGCAGGGGGGATCCTTAGCTTAGATCGCTAACACTTAAGCAAGAAGCTCAGCCGTTGACGCGGTCGATGCCAGCCTGGACGTCAGTAAGGACGGAATCCCAGGACTTGATGAAGGAAGCGACGCCGTCGGCTTCCAGCTTGTCGGTGACAGCCTTGAAGTCGATGCCCAGCTCAGCGAGCTTGGCCATGATGGCGTGGGACTCTTCGTAGGTACCCTTGATGGTCGGAGCGCCGTTGCCGTGATCGGCGAGAGCGTTCAGGGTCTTCTCCGGCATGGTGTTCACGATGAGCGGGGCAACGAGCTCGTCAACGTAGACGCAATCGGAATAGGCCGGGTTCTTAGTGCCGGTGGAGGCCCACAGCGGACGCTGCTTCTTGGCGCCCTTGGCTTCGAGAGCAGCCCAACGCGGATCGTTGGCGAACTTGTTCTCGAACAGCTCGTAAGCGAGGCGAGCGTTGGCGATAGCGGCCTTGCCCTCGAGAGCCTTGGCCTCATCGGAGCCGATTTCCTCAAGCTTGTTGTCGACGGCGGTGTCCACGCGGGACACGAAGAAGGAAGCGACGGAACCGATGTGCTTCAGGTCATGGCCGTTGGCGTCAGCCTGAGCGATGCCTTCGATGAAGGCATCGATGACCTGCTCGTAACGCTCGAGCGAGAAGATCAGGGTGACGTTGACGGAGATGCCCTTGGCCAGGGTTGCAGTGATTGCCGGCAGGCCTTCGAGGGTTGCCGGGATCTTGATCATGGCGTTCGGACGGTTGACCTTCTCCCAGAGCTCGACAGCCTGCTGCTCGGTGGCTTCGGTCTCGTGGGCCAGACGCGGATCAACTTCGATGGAGACGCGGCCATCGACGAAATCGGTGGCTTCGGCGATCTCACGGAAGATGTCGGTGGCGTTGCGCACGTCGGTGGTGGTGAGCTCGCGGATAGCGGTCTCAACGTCAACCTTGCCGAGCTCCTTGAGCTGTGCATCGTACGGGCCGACCTGGCTCAGAGCCTTCTGGAAGATGGACGGGTTGGTGGTGACGCCAACGACGTTCTTGTCCTTGATGAGCTCCTGCAGGTTGCCGGATTCGATACGGGTGCGGGACAGATCGTCCAGCCAGATCGAGACACCGGAGTCAGAGGTGCGCTGAGTTGCTTCAGTCATTGTTTTTCTCCTTGATACCTTTTTGGATCAAATCTTTATTTATTGTGCGGTAAAAAGGGGGGAGGCACATGCATCATGCCCCTCCCCGTCGAATCACTTGGCGGCTTCGACTTCCGCAATGGAGGCCTTGGCGGCTTCGACAACATGCTCGGCGGTGATGCCCAGGTCGATCATGTTCTGAGCGCCGTCGCCCTGCAGGCCGAACTGCTCGATGGAAACCGGCTTGCCGTAGGAGCCGAGGTACTTGTACCACGGCATGGCAACGCCAGCCTCGACGGAGACACGAGCCTTGACGGAGGCCGGAAGCACAGCTTCCTTGTACTCGGCGTCCTGCTCCTCGAACCATTCGAGGGACGGAGCGGACACAACGCGAGCCTTAATGCCTTCACCAGCCAGGGTCTTGGCTGCGGAGACGGCCCACTGCACTTCGGAACCGGTGGCCATGATAATGACGTCAGGGGTGCCCTCGGTGTCGACAAGCACGTAAGCGCCCTTCTTGACGCCGTCCTTGGCTTTCTCAGCGGTTTCGGCAAGAACCGGAACGCCCTGGCGGGTCAGCACCATGGCTGCAGGCAGAGTGTTCTTCTTCTCGAAGAAGTAACGGTAGGCTTCGGCGGTCTCGTAAGCGTCGGCCGGGCGGACGACCTCAAGCTGCGGGATGGCACGGAAGGAAGCCAGGTGCTCCACCGGCTGGTGGGTCGGACCATCTTCGCCGACGGCGACGGAGTCGTGGGACCACACATACAGGTTCGGAATCTGCATGAGGGCGGCCAGACGCACAGCGGAACGCTCGTAGTCGGAGAACATGAAGAAGGTGCCACCGAACGGACGGGTATGGGAGCCCAGCAGGATGCCGTTGGTGATGGTACCCATGGTGAACTCGCGCACGCCGAAGTGCAGCTGACGGCCGTACGGGCTGCAGACCGGCCACTGCTTGGTGGCGCACTCGGCAGGAGCGAAGGTGGCAGCGCCCTTAAGATCGGTCTTGTTGGAGCCACCGAGGTCGGCGGAGCCGCCCCAGAGTTCCGGCATGACAGCGGCGATGGCGTTCAGCACGGAACCGGAAGCGCCACGGGTTGCAACGCCCTTGCCGACTTCGAAGGTGGCCTCGAGGTCATCGATGGCCTTGTCGAAGCCCTCCGGCAGTTCGCCGGCCTTGAGGCGGTCATACAGGGCAGCGTTGTCCGGGTTGGCCTTGCGCCATGCGTTGTACTTCTCGTCCCATTCCTTGTGGGCTTCAAGGCCGCGCTCGGCAACCTTGCGTGCGTGAGCCAGAGCCTCTTCGTCGACATGGAAGGACTCTTCCGGATCGTAGCCAAGCAGTTCCTTGAGGCCTGCGACGGCTTCGGCGCCCAGCTTGGAGCCGTGAGAGGACGGATCATTGGTCTTGCCCGGGGTCGGCCATGCGATCAGGGTATCGACCTTGATGAGCTTCGGCTGGTTCGGAGCGGCCTCGCGAGCCTTGGCGATGGTGTCGGCCAGACCCTCGACGTCCTCCTTGTAGGAGCCGTCAGGCTGGATGAAGCTGAACTCGTCGGTGTACCAGCCGTAGGCCTGGAAGCGCTTGAGCACGTCCTCAGCCAGAACCAGATTGGTGTCGCCTTCGATCTGGATGCGGTTGGCATCGAAGATGACGGTCAGGTTGCCCAGCTGCTGGTTGGCAGCGAGGGAGGCAGCTTCGCCAGAGATACCTTCTTCGATATCGCCTTCGCCGCAGATGACCCAGATGTTGTGGTCGAACGGGGATTCGCCTGCCGGAGCTTCCGGATCAAGCAGACCACGCTGGAAACGCTGGCCATAGGCGAAACCAATGGCGGAAGCGAAGCCCTGGCCCAGCGGACCAGTGGTCATTTCGATGCCCGGGGTCAGACCATATTCCGGGTGACCCGGGGTACGGGTGTCAGCACCGCCGCGGAAGTTCTTCAGGTCATCCAGAGTCAGGCCGTAGCCGGAGAAGTACAGCTGGACGTACTGGGTGAGGGAAGCATGACCGCCAGAAAGGATGAAGCGGTCGCGACCTTCCCAATTGGGATCGTTCGGATCATGCTTGATGAAATGCTGGTACAGAGTGTAGGCGATAGGCGCCAGGGAGACGGGGGAACCCGGGTGGCCGTGTCCCGCACGCTCAACCGCGTCGGCCGACAGGACCTTGGCCATCTTGATGGCGCGCTCGTCCAGCTCGGTCTCCTTGAATTCGGTCATGGATTACTTTCCTTCCAATTGGTCGGGCCGCGTATCCGGCTTGTGCCGAGCGCTCGACGCCCTCACATTGCGTTTTCCATAGTAGCGATGTGAGGTGACGTTGTGGTGGATTTTTGGCGTGTTTTGGTAGTTTGTGTTCTGTTAACGCTCACAGTTAACATTCTCGTGCGATTGCTCTGTTCGATTGGTGGTATGACGAGCATTTCGGGAGATTGCTATCGGGAAAAACGAGAAACGAGTACTCTGGAAGCGAACGTATTAGCACTCGCGCCTCGCGAGTGCTAATACAATGGGAGAAGTATTTACGGAAGACGGTTTCTCCTAATATCGCAGATATTCCGAAAACCGGCTCCCGCTGAATCGTATCGCGTATACATAAAGAGGAGGCACGCATGACGCAGTCAAGACGTATGTTGGTGCTGCGTGCCGTCGTCGAGGACTATATTCGCTCGCAGGAGCCAGTCGGTTCGACCACCTTGACCAAAGATCATGATCTGGGCGTCAGCTCGGCCACCGTCCGTAATGATATGGCCGCCTTGGAAGATGAGGGATATCTTATTCAACCCCATACGTCGGCAGGGCGCATACCAACGGAAAAAGGGTACCGATACTTCGTGGACCGCTTGGCCACAGTGGTGCCGATGTCTGAAGCGCAACGCCGTGGCATCAACAGTTTTCTGTCGGGATCCGTCAATCTGCAGGACACCTTGCAGCGCGCAGCCCGCCTTCTGGCACAGATCACCGGTCAGGTCGCGGTTGTGGCGGCCCCGTCGTTGGCGAAATCGACATTACGGCATATCGAAATCGTTCCCGTATCAATCAACACCCTGTTGGCCGTCGTCATCACTGACACCGGCCGAGTGGCGCAACATATACTCAACGTTTCCGAGTTGCCGGACACCACAGTGCTGTCGCATCTGGTCAACGAAATCAACGCGCAGTGTGCCAGCGTTTCTTTGACACGAACCGCGGACTGTGTCAGGCAGATGTCATCCCGCAAGGAATACCGCCCCATCAGTAAACTGGCGGAAACGCTTGCTCAAGCTTTCGATGGCATGGCCGACGACGAGCGCGCGAGCGAACTCTATATGGCAGGAACCTCACGACTCGCGCACCAGCGTGCCGTGGCCGATCTTGCACCATTGTTCGATGCGCTGGAAGAGCAAGTCGTGCTCATGAAACTCATGAGCACGTTGAGCGAAACCACGCAATCCGATGGAGTCGGAGTGGCCATCGGCTCCGAAACGCACACGCCCGGTCTGCTGCATGCATCCGTGGTGACCAGCGGGTACGGCCGAACCTCGGCAACCGCTGACGACGTAACAAAAGGCGAGACTGCGGAGGAGCAGGGGAGAGAGACAAGCAATCACACCACTGCATCGCAGGATTCCACCGAGCCCATCGCCTTCGTCGGATCCATAGGACCGACGCATATGGACTATGCGGCGACCATGGCAGCAGTGCGTGCCGTTGCCAGATATCTGACCGCATTCGTGGCTCACGACGAAAACCAAAACAACAGCTGACCCCGCCTTATGGCACAATGACACGCGAAAAGCAATAGGGAGAAAGAACAACCGTGACGGACTATTACGAAGTGCTGGGCGTAGACCGCTCCGCAAGCGACGACGAGATCAAAAAAGCTTATCGAAAGATGAGCCGCAAATATCATCCCGATATCGCAGGTCCGGAATTCGAAGACAAATTCAAGGAAGTCAATAACGCCTACGAAGTGTTGTCCGATCCACAGAAGCGTCAGATGTTCGACGCCGGCGTGGACCCGAACGATCCGAACGCCGGCGGCATGCATGGCGGATTCAGCGGCGGATTCGGCGACATGGGTGACATTTTCAACATGTTCACCGGAGGTGCTTTCGGCGGTGGCAACGGCGGTCCGACCCCTCGTACACAGCCGGGACGCGATGCACTGGCCACAGTGACCATCGACTTGAAGACTGCGGTGTTCGGCGACACCGCACATGTTGAAATCAAAACGTTCGGTCTGTGCCAGGAATGCGCCGGCACCGGCTGCCAGAAAGGTACCCAGCCGGCACAGTGCCCCGACTGCCATGGTCAGGGCTACGCACAGCGCGTGGTGCGCACCATGCTTGGCCAGATGATGACCACCGCTCCATGCGAGCGTTGCGAAGGACATGGTACCGTTATCGAAAATCCGTGTCCGTCCTGCCTCGGTCATGGTCGTGTGCGTATCACCCGTAATGTCGGCGTGTCCGTGCCTGCCGGCGTGACGAACAATACCCGTCTGCGTCTCGCTAATCAGGGCGAGGTGGGTGAAAACGGCGGTGTTGCCGGCGACCTGTATGTCGACATCCGCATCGCTCAGGATGACACCTTCACTCGTGACGGTGATGATTTGCACTGCTGGATCCAAGTGCCGATGAGCTGGGCCGTACTGGGGCATGATCTGGAAATCGACACGTTCGATGGCAAGCAGTCTGTGAGAGTGCCTGCAGGAAGCCAGCCTGACGACACTGTGACCTTGAAGAATCTGGGCGTCACGCATCTTAACAACAAGAGCGAGCGTGGCGATCTGGTGGCGCATATCGCAGTGAAGATTCCGACAAAGCTCACTGACGACGAGCGTGCCTTGATGGAACGGTTTGCCGAAAAGCATGACACAGATGCCCAACATGTTGCGGTAAGCGCACGCCCGACTTCCGGAACGAAGAAGGGCTTCTTCTCCAAGCTGAAGGATGCACTGCGCTGAATTTCCCTATCCTCATGTCGTACATCCGATGAGAAAACGTTAGATCGCATATCAAATAGCCGGTTGCTTCAAAAACGAAGCAACCGGCTATTTTGTCAATGTTTCTGCTGTAGCAAGCGGATTGCCTCACGCCTACAACAGCCAATCATTAGGCATATCTACGTGTTTATTTGAGCAATGACCGGCACATAGCGCGATACTGGTTCACATAGCCACCGCCGAAGAACACGCAGTGGCCTGCGATGGGGTAGAGCTGCCACAATGTGGTGCGCTCCTGCCATCCTGCTTTCAGCGGATGTACGGACTGGTATCCGTCGAGAATGTCCCGCAAGTACGACATGCCGAATAGGTCAAGCATGGCGAGATCCTCTTCACGATGCCCGCCGTGCGCGGCTGGGTCGATCAGCACCGCTTCCACGGATCCGGAATCGGCCGACCACATGACATTGCCGCTCCACAGATCGCCGTGCACTCGTGCTGGCTTGTCATTGGCCGCCTTGCCCAGTATTTCAGGCAACGCTTCAATGACGGCCTCAGTCAGTTCCATATCGTAATCAGTGAGTTCACGGCGCTTCATACCAAGCTGTACCATCGGACGGAGCCTGCCTTCGGCCAAATATGTCGCCACATCATCCCATTCGCCTGCGTCCATGGGAACGGGATCCTGCAAGGGGCCGAAATAACAAGTTCCCGTATATCCGGCTGGGGCAGATCCAAAGTAATCGGCTCCGGCATCATGCATACGCGCGAGAGCAGCGCCGAAATCATGCGCGGCCTGCAAAGTCGGACCACAGGCGTTCACTCGTTCAATGTTGAGATAATCCTTGCCCCAGTCGTACACGTCTACCACACGTGGCCCGCCTTTGGATTGCGCTTCGCCAAGCCACTGCAGGCCACGGCCCTCGCATTCGAAGAAACCTTCAGGACTGAATGCCCTGCTCTTGCGATATTTGCTCATGCTGCCCGACCTTTCCTTGCATGATCCGCCACATTTGCGAGACCTTATGGAATCGTTAGTGAAGCTCCGATGGGTTTTGGCACCATTGTGTGCATGGTTTGAGACAACTCAAGGATCCATAGCGAAAAATTAGACCCCTCTCGCTAGTCTTGGATGCGGAAAAGCAGACGAAACCATTGATACATATAAAAGAGGGTTCATGAATTTCTTCCAAGCGATTTTCCTTGGTCTGGTGCAGGCATTGACCGAGTACCTGCCAGTTTCTTCCAGCGCGCATATTCGCATTATCGGCGATTTGATGCTGGGATCCGATCCGGGCGCCGCGTTCACCGCAATCATCCAGATCGGCACCGAGCTTGCCGTGATTTTGTATTTCCGACATGACATCATCCGCATTCTTGGAGCATGGTTCGGTTCCCTGTTCGGCAAAGAAGGCAAGGATTTCAAAAGCCGTATGGGAGCGCACAATCCAGACACGCAGATGGGCTGGTTCATCATCCTCGGCACGATGCCGATTCTGATTGCCGGCCTGCTGTTCAAGCATGCGATCGAAGGGTCACTGCGTAATCTGTGGATCACCGTCACCGTACTTGCATTGTTCGGCGTGCTGCTGTGGGTGGTCGACGCCCGTTCCAAGCAGGTCAAGACCATGAAGGAAATGACCTGGAAGGATGCGCTGATCTTCGGCATCGGCCAGATGCTCGCATTGATTCCCGGCGTTTCCCGTTCTGGGGGCACCATCACCTTTGGACGCGCCATGGGATACACCCGTGAGGCAGCCGTTCGAGTGAGCTTCCTCATGGCCATTCCTGCCGTGTTCGGCGCAGGCATTCTGGAAGCCGTATCGGCCGTCAAGGACGTTGCCGCGGGGGATGCCGGTATGTTCCCCGGCTGGGGTCCTACCATTGCCGCAGCCATCGTGGCATTTGTGGTCGGCTACGTGGTGATCATCGGCTTCCTGAAGTTTGTTTCCACCTTCTCGTACAAGGCATTCGCCATCTACCGCATCGGCTTGGCGATCGTCGTGGCATTGCTGCTGATTACCGGCGTGCTTTCGCCGCTGGAAGCCGCAGCTGCAGCGTGAATCTAATTCGATAATCGAATAACAAAAAAGTCGGGCCGATCATCCTGCGATGGTCGGCCCGACTTATATATTCACTGCTTATCGCCAATCACAACTTAATTGCCACGCAAGAACGATTCAGCCTCACGAATCAGCTCTTCGCAAGCGGGCATGCCATTCGACGCGATACGTTGCGCTTGAGCGTTCAAATCGTAGTCGCGTTCCAGACAGGCAAGATAATCGCCGGCATGCGTCTGCTCGACAATCTCGTCGGCAGCCTTGCGCCATTCGGCGGCTTTTCTGTTCAAATCACCTTCAGTCAGCGGATGCTCAAGTAAAAGAGACAATGCGCGAACCAATTCCAGCGTGCCCTGCAAGCACTCGGTATTCGCACAGTAATGGGGTACGGACACCCACATGGATGTGGTATGAAATCCTGCGTCCGCCGCAAATGCGTCAAGAATGTTGGGGATGCCCACAGGGCCGTTATATTCCTTGTCGGGTTCGCTTTCGCAGTCATTTCTGGAAATGTCAAGCGGCAAAGGCCTGGTGTGGGGGCAATCGTCGAACATGGATCCAAGCGTGACGATACCGCTCACATCGTAGTCTTCTGCGATGCGCAACGTCTGCCTGCAGTATTCCTCCCAACGATAATTTGGCTCGGGGGCGATCTGAGCGAGAAAATGCAGCGAGGGGGAGACTGCAATGTCATAGAACGTGGTCTGTGGCCAGATGATTCGTTTACGACCTTGTACCGAGCAAATCATCGGACGGGCTACCTGATAGTCGTAGAAACCCTCATTGTCGATATGATGCACCTCCTGTGAATCATATCGCGACACAAGATGCCGTATGACGTTCGTCGCAGCCTGGCAGGCGTCATTCCACCCCTCAAACGCGGAGATCATTATTGTCTCGCGTTTTTTCGTCTCCTCACACATGCTTTAAATGTATAACGAAATCATATTTCCGCAAACACGCTTCCGCCATCGGTGAATGTGACGAGCAGGGCATCCCGATCTAGACAACAGCATCTCAAAATACCCGAATGTCAAGAAAGCTCAAAACCTTTTCGGTAGATAAAAGCCCTTTGAAAACAGCAAAACACGAACACGACACGCGGACTTGCAAATTTTGAGAATGCGGATATAGTAGATACTCGTGCTCAGGCAGTAGTACTGCGGAGAACATGCGGACATAGCTTAGTTGGTAAAGCGCAACCTTGCCAAGGTTGAGACCGCGGGT
>ENA-OPAA01000064-OPAA01000064.1-human-gut-metagenome-genome-assembly--contig:-NODE-64-length-70431-cov-4.418296_pt1 | contig 70431 bp, 91 predicted proteins | sample MGYA00241049_ERZ501414 | MGnify/ENA primary metagenome ERZ501414 (study PRJEB25962, sample SAMEA2042520) | human gut metagenome | biome: human gut; feature: human-associated habitat; material: faeces... | reverse complement strand
CCAAAGATCAGCAAAATCGCGATCTTCATCTAAACTGGAATTCTTGGCGCGTGTTATATACTGAGGTAGGATACCGCGATAGTATAACTTTTTGAAAATATTAGTCTCCAACTGTTTCAATTCCGTAGAATTGGCAATGTCAGCGAAAATACTACTTTCAAGAGTTGGTGCTACGGTTTCATCCGGTATATGATTGCCCTCAAACTTTATATTCATGAAGTCGATCGTCCCAGTATCATCCGTACCGTTGCGATGATATCTGACCTCTATGATGAGCGTTCCATCGGTTTTATAGTATCCAGCGGTTGCTAAAGAAAGGTTTGTTAATTCCCGCCAATTCGTCCAAAACGTACCGTCCACGCTGATACGATATTCGCGGTTTACGTATCGTGATGAAGTAATGTTTAGAAGTTCATCCTCAAAGGACATAAAACGGATTTTGCCCGTAATTTGGGAAACTACGCGGACAATCAATATATCGCCAATTGCTTCAATCTTATTATTCTTCATACTCTAAATCTCCTTGCGTAGCATTTACGCTATATTTATTAACATCATCCGTTTCTAATGTCAAGGTCAATTCTCCGTTATTGTCTAATACTCCCACGTTTTCCTCGTCTGAAAGAAGTATGAGTTCCCCCTCTACGCCGGATGCAGTATCAACGGTCAGAGGGGACTCCAAAACCATAGAACGGTATATTGTCGGATTCTCCGTTCCATCGTCATTCATAGAAGCGAAACACTCAACCGTAGAATTTATGGTTCCTATTGGACCAACTGCCACTTCGGTAATCGTGCGTGTAGTTGCTTGTTTTATCATATTGTTGTTAATACTGAAGATTGGAATGAATAGTCAATGTCGTTAGGATAGAAGAAGTCACTCAGAACTCCTTCGTTATCCTCAATAATATTTCCGTCAAGATCGCGCATTACAAAGCCGCGTATGCGTGGAAGTCTGTATTCCGGTACGTTTATATCACTTCTCGGAGAAAAGTGCGTATCGGGCACGTATCGCACTCCATCTACATTTTTCGCAGCATACAGTAAATTTTCCCATTCAACCTTATCCCCGTACTTCCAGAAACGGTAGTCAAACATTTTACCCATCTGAATCTGAATCTCCCTACGAATTTTATCAAGATCGTATGACGGATCAAGATCAATTCTAAATTCTATATCAACCGGCAACCAATTGACGTTATTCAATTTCAAAGAGAATCCCGTAGTAGTACTCAAAAGTTCTGATAAGGTTAAAAATTCTTCACTTTTAGATAGAATCTCATTGAATTCATCCTCCGTAAAGTCTTGACCGTTTACCGATACAACAATCAAATTAAATCTTCCATCCTCATCCATTCCTCCTTTATAAAGTTTCAAAACATTAGGATTGATCTTCATAAAGACTTGTTCAAGATAGGACATTGTGTTTCTTGCTAACTGATTAACGCTTTCTTTGATTCTGATACGAAATAGCTCATCACTTTCTTCGTCTCTACCTCCCGTTGCGCGGTATTCATTTGTACAAGCAATATGTCCGTCCGGTATCGGAGAAATACGATTAATGGACAATGGATCAACGTTCGTGGAAGCTCCCTCAGAATTGCTTTTTATCTTAGCATAAGCAAAGCCGTTTATATCCAAAATTACGTCTGATTCTAAAGAAAAACTAACACCGCTGGAACTGGTGAGCGTTGTTATATCAGCAAAATATGCCGTTCCCTCGTCACCAACCAAGCGAATATAAGTAGAACTACCTTGAGCACCAAAACGTGGCGAAACTCCTCGAACGGCAGCAAGTTCATCAAGATATTTCCCATACGCTGTGTCAGGAAATATATGTCCCTCAACAATAGATTGATTTACTAAACACTTCTGACCTACTTTAGCGCAACCGAACGCAAAGCCATTAAGAACGGATTCTTGAGAAATGTCATTCACCTTATCCGTCTTATTAAGAAATATTTCCAAGAATATTTGCTTGAGTTCCGATATAGGGATTATCTTAGTTATCATACTACTATTTTTCTTTCTGTTTTATAATCATACTTAGTTTTAATCTCGCAATATATCTGCATAGTTCCCTCTCTGAAATCAAACTTAGTAACTTCTACGTACTGAAACAGATCGTCTTGCAAGAAAGTTTCTTGAAGATTCTTGACTAATTCAGCATAAGAAAAGTTCTTAGCATTAACTCCAATCATGAGAGATGAATTTTGTCCAAAAAGCATATTTTCCGGTACATCGCCCCGAATAAGAGACATGAGAATATCGCATTTTTGTTCTACGTTCTCTTGGTACTCTTTTACGTCTAAATCATTATCAACAAAGGTTATTTTACGGTTTATATCCTTGCCGTAAATCCTCGTTCCGATAGGTTGATCAAGAATCGTATTTACCGTTATATCAACCGTATTATTGATAAATACATTGATAGGGGTAAGGGTATTTATTTCCCAATCAATCTCGTTGAGATCATTACCCAACATAAGGTCTACCCAGTTTGTATTATCTTGATTTAGATGCTTAACTGAATTAGCAACGTCCTCCATCGTCCGAAAACCTCCTACCGTAGTAGCGACTTGAATCACGGGTTGATATCCTCGTTTGGTTAAGGAAGTCCGGCGGAATTTTGGTAACTTGTTTATTTTATCAATCGTATCCTCTAACGTACTGATATAGTCCATGAGTTCCCAAAAACCGCATTTATCGAACTTATTAGCGAAGTTCTTAAATTGCGCCATGACGTTTCCTACTTCGTTGGTTAAGTATTTCAAATCAAGAAGATGAGAATTGTCAATAGTAGTCGTTTCCCCAGAAAAATAGCTATTTATTTCTGGATAAGAATTGAGCATGAAATCCCGGTATTTTGTTAAAAACTCTACCAATGGATATTTCGTTACTTCCTGAAATTCTATTACAATATCTTCCATCTCCTACAAATTTAATGATCTCGTCACACCGTTCAATATATTGCCCAAACTATCGGCTATTGACCCAGATGCAACTTGAGTTATGGTTTGGGAGGTTACTCCGTATTCCTTTCCGCGTTGTAAAACAGACTGAGGTGCAACGGCTCTCATTTCCAAAGAATAAAACCAAAGCATATTATTTTCTATACTCTGACTATATGAATCTTGAAGTATTTCAACAACGTAATTAGTATTCAAGGAATAATTACTGAAAAGAAGAATATGCGGTTGTTGCTCATCGTCCAACTGATATGCCATCTCAATCATTTTTTGCAACATCTTTGTCATACCGTATCCCGTCTTGATTAGTATCTCTTGATCTGCTACACGAGCAAATTGACCATTAAAGAAAGGTACGCTTTTATCATCCTTTTCTTGTACTTCTTTCGAACCTATCAAAAATCTTAGCTTTCTTCCGAACGTTCCCTGTATACTAATATCACGCGGTACAAACGTACTATTAAAAAGAGTTGTTATACCACTTTGAGTTTTTGTAACGCTTGCTATTTGGGTACGGCTCTCCAAGTAATTATTGGGCATAGTTGTAAAGGACAAGAAGCCTTTTGTGTTTCCTGCACTATCGAGAAGCTCCAGAGAACAAAGATAATATTCAAAGTTATCTGGCGCCATAGCATGCAATCCGGCTAAACCGACAGAAGCTAAAAGTGATCTTGCGCTCTCCCTAACCGCATTGACCGTATTACCTAATATAGCCATATATTTTATACCTTATTTTATGACTTAATAATTGTTATGAGATGGTACCAACGCCCGGCGCAACAGTAGCTCCTGTACCTGCAGGAAATGCAACTTGCACGGAAACTCCCGGTGGCGTTGTAACAGTAGCCGTCTTTATCCAAGCATCTACGCCATCGGCTATCGCTTTAGCCAGATTATCAGCGAATCTTTGTTTAACCTGATCTGAATCGGAATTCTCATCGATGGCTTCATCTAAAGCCGCCTTTATCTTAGTTTTTAACGTCTGTTCCAAGACTTGTGTAGCTAATGGCATAATATAGTTCTCCTCTCCTCTACTCTAAATTAGATTTTTTACTTTTAATAGTCTCCAATTGGGATTGAATCTTAATGAAATCAGCAATATTCACTGGAACGGAGGAAGTTCCAACGGGAGTTATAACGGTTAATTTTTGTATAGCCGTCAGTAAATCATTTAGAATACTTTTAAGCGTATCTCCTAACACCATCGGTTCTTTGCCGCTATTGTGGTTTATTTTCTTGCTAATCAATTCTATCAATCCGTCCGTACACTTTATCTCATTTTCAAATTCGTCTTTGTATTCAAAGCCTACGCCATTCTTATAAGATACAGTGGTTAATTCCTTATCTTCATCATCACGAATAGTCAACGCTACATTTTTCTCCGTTAGGATTGTGAATCCCTCTCCTAACGTATATTTTAATTGACCTTTCGTTTTGCCCTCTTCCTCTACGTTGAGTTCAAGCGTGTTATTGCTCAATACGCTTACTTTGTTAACCCCAACGAGATTTACTTCATTGTCGGAAGTTAAATTAAATTTAGAATCTTGATTTTTGCTACTGAGTTTTACGTCTATTTCAGCCGGATTATTTTCATCACCGACTATATTGATTTGAAAATTAGCCTTTGTACCATCTACAAAAAGTTCTACGCTGGCGGTATCGCTATTCTTCGTAACTCTCCATTGATTTTCTCCCAAAGCATAATAGTCTCCCTCTTTCCTCAACCATCCGGTTATAAGAGGCAAATGAGAGATTCCATCACGAACCCAAATTACTGGCGTACCGCGATTCTCTTCAGTCGGAAAGATAAGATTTTCTAAAACGTTTTGCGGGCATTTTACGTTATTGTAAAAACCATATCCCTCACCACCGTTAATAGATACCGTTTGAGTACGGTAGCAATCCTCTATATATTTTTCACGGTCAACTTCATCGGGAACGACTAACCAGCCTACTCCACCTGATCCTACACCCGTATCTACTTTTATAATTCCTATACTTTCCATACCTTATCTTCTGTTTATAACTCCCCAAAATAACTGTTGTTTAGTCATAAAGAAACCAAATACCGCAGCATCTACTTTCCATTTAGCAAGTTCCTTTTTCCAATTCTTTGAGGTTATCTTCGATATATCTAAGTTTCCAAAATCTATCAAATTAAAATAACTCATGATTTTGCCGTCTACCTTGACACCCTCTATGAATTGAGGATATATGCCACGAGAAACTTGAAGCGTTGTAGTTCGAACGACTTGAGTGCCGGCAACGGAATAATCATTCTGGACGGTATCAACGTAAAATATCTCGCCAGATGTATGCTGAATTAACGTACCGCGTTTAATTCTCCTATCACCCATTAAGGTTATTGTACCTCTACGGGTGAATGCATTGTAAGCGTTGCTTTCAATTAGATATTTGAAATCTTTTACGGCATTTCTCAAAATCCTATTTCCGTTCTCTTCGTTCTTTTGTTTATCATTATTCCAACGACCAGAATCAATGTAATTGAAATAATTAGATTCTACTGATAATGGACGACTCCCCCAAACAGCTGCGAATTCTGGGAAGAATACTGCCGGAACAAATTGTTGAGTTTCCGGAACGCCCATAACATCGCCGTATGGTATATAGCGATACCAAGAATATATTTCTTCATTGTTCCAAGACAAATTGCTACTTATGATGTCATCTCCGGAAAGGATTATTCTTGCATTCTCAATAAGACGCATTAAGTTTTGTTTGTCAAATGGAGGTCTGCGAACTATCCAATAATATTGACTTCCAAAAGTATCTCCTATTAACTCTACCATTGGACGTTGACAAATCTTATTAAAGAAATTCATAAGACTTCCCGTTTGAGTAGAAATACCAGAATCGCAAATTTGTTTACCGTCTACTGAACCGTCTATCAAAAGTTTCGTAATTTGCCATATTCCCGGCGCAAGTCGCTCTTTAGCTTCTGTCGGTATGGTTTTCTTTTTCTGGCTTTTATACTCCGTTTGATCTGGTATGGTAATGTCTTTATCCGGCGAATAGGAATATTTAGCAATAGACCTTAAATCAGTATCATTAAAGTCTGTAAAATCGTCATATCCGGCATAGAAATACTTTGAATGTTTTACGTCCCATAACCATTCTTTAGCTAAGAAAAGATATTTTGGATCGACTTGAACTCCACCATTTTTTCTTATCTCTAAGTGCAAGTGTGGTCCGGTTGAGTGTCCGGCTTTCGCGTCGTCTATTTTAACGTCTCCGCCGCTTGTCGCTAAAACGTCTCCCTCTCTTACTTGAACGCCAAATGATATACCCGATTCTACGGAGTGAAGATGGGCAAAATATATATCGAAATATAGATCAACAGAAACTTGATAACGAAGAACTACGTACAATCCAAAACCTAATGGTTGAATAGAATTTGCCGTTGAGACTATTACGCCATCATACGGGGCTTTCAAAACTGTTCCGGTAGGGATTCCTACGTCAACGCCATAATGTTTTCCAATTTTCCCGTTAAGATTACGCCAACCAAAATCAGAAGTAATATTCAACCTCTGTTGTCCGGCAATAAATCCTTTCATGAAAGTCTTTATCTTTGTCATTTGTCAGTCTCCTTTTTAACAGGTTGTAATTGTAGATAAGTTGTTCTTTCATCTCCCCAAGAATCAAAAACATATCCCGGAACAACTTCAATGTTAGAGAGTTGAGAAATAACTCCCTTTAATATGAAACTCAAATCCATATTAGTTTTGTTAGCAAAAACATTTATTTCTCCGCTTGGTAATCTAAGACGGTTTATGGGATCATTATAGTAACCTCCTACTTTATCCGCGTCCCGAATATCACCTTGAGCGCCATAACTTTGTTCATTAGCAAAAACTTGACTTGGATCTGAACAAGTAGATGTGTTGAAAAAGAAACTTCCGTCATCCAAGAAAAGTTTCATTAAGTCTCTCCCTACAACCTCCACATATCCGTTTGAAGACGGACTATCAGCAATAATTCGTACTTCATCTACCAAACCTATCATATCATAAACCTGATTGGAAAGTATGGTTTTGATATCTATGGAATCTTTGTTTTTCTTTGATTCTTCTCTCTCCGTTTCCATTTCTAATTTTTCAAAAGAAATGAACAAAAGATCATTAGAACTAATTAACCAATTGAAATAATTAGATTCTAATATTCCAAAAGAATTTTTAGAATAGTACTCGTTATCATAGCGATAAGTATGTTGATTTGTTCTACCAGAACCAACGGTTGCCTTTTCCCGATAACCTATTGTTTCATCCGTTTGTGAATTCTTTATTCTGGTAAGGATACTATCAGCATTGATAAGAGGTAGACGTATTGAAAAACTTCCTCCATTGACGTTTACTACGGTTGAAAGAGAAATAATGTATTTTGAAATATCTACAAACTCGCTTATCTCTTTTTCCAATTGAGTTTTATTTCCTTTCTTGTCTACACCGAAATAGTACATAGACTTAAACCACCCAAAAACTTGGACTTTGGGATTTAACTTTTCGGAAGCCGAAATTTGATAACCCTCATCTTGTAAAATACGGGAAATTTCCTCAGAAGCAAAGGCATAGAAATCTCGTTCTTCGCGCTGCCAATTGGTCTGACTAATGGCCAATTCCTCTGTTACTCTCGTAGCCTGTATACGTAAATTACACGGACAAGGCAATAAAGAATCCACCGTTAGATCATCCGCTGATTTTGGCCATTTGCCCTTATTAGCTTCTTGGTATTTCTTTTTATCAGCATCCGTATATTGACTCCAAATTAATTCTTTATTTATGTCAAAAAATTCTTCCGGCTTAATGCCGTAGATATATTCCCTTTCCATAAAATCCTTTATTGTCTTTATGGACGGGTATCTGTGCAAAAGCAGAATGTACTTATTGTTGTCTTTTTCCATTATCTTTTACCCGGAATTGAATTGGGACTTGCGCCATTACCGTATATGATCTTAACTCCCGTTGTCGTCAAAATATTTTTTATATCCGTTAAGCCTTTAGTAAGAGAACTTGAAAGTTCAGCCGCTTGACCTATCCAAGTCTCTTTATTGAGATTACCCTTATAGTCAATTTCGTCTTGGTTTACAACTCTTCTTCCGTTCTTTAAAAGGTTTCCGGCTTGTCCGGAAGTAATAGCTTGTATTTCCTTATCCAAACGGTCTGGAGCAATGTTAGGGAATAATGATTTGAAAACAAAATACCCCATAGTGGTATTCGTTCCTCCATACATTTGTTCTACGCGTTGAATTACGGCTTGTAAGATTTTACCCTCATTCGCTGGATCTCTCAACTCACGATCGATCAAATCCATTCTACCCTCCGTTTCGGGGAAAAGATCAGATACCGTCCCATAAATCAATGCTTTCATACGTTCGTTCATAGGATTTTGTATTGCGTCTTGAAAACTTGCAATATCTGTACCCAAACGAGCATCTTGCTGAACTCCGGTTGCTGAAAATGCTGCTAACGTATTATTTGCCCAATTGTAATTAGGGTTATCAGTACGGTTCATATAAGAAGCCATGATTTGTTGTTGAATATCAAACTTCTCTTGTACTCTACTGAAATCCCCCAAAGAAACTCCAGAACCCTCAATGGCTGAAAGAACCGTAACCAATTTACTTATTGCGTCCGTTACGTTTTCCCCGTAGCGATCGTATTGAGCACCGCGCGCTAAAGCGCCATTGTCCAATGCTAAATTTCTTTCCAAAGCAACTCCTGATAAAGTTTCCTTATACCAATCATCCGTTGTACCTCTTGCGCGAATTCTCCGAACGGCTTCACTATAAAAGTCATCCATATTCATACGCAAGTCTCCCGGTCTTAGTCCATTTATAGAAGCATCTCCGATATTTTGAGCTAAGAATCCCATTCCCCTTTCTCCGCCATATCCTCCAGCGGTAGAACGGAACGCAGCTAATTGACCTAAATTATCATAGTTTTCCGATATATGTTGGTATCCTTGTGCTGCTGCGGCGGCTATTCCTACCCACGGCATGAATCGGGCTGCGGCTTGTAAGCCCATACCGCCTAATCCAGCAAACATTCCTCCTGCGCCCAAAACCATACTCCCAAGATTACCCGAACTTGCTCCACTGAGAAAGTTTTGTATTCCGATCGTACCTTGAAGTAGAGTGTCTCCCACTCTCATTCCTCCGCCTGATCCTTGATTACCGTTACCGCTGGAAAAAATACGCTTTAGTTGATCATCAATTTGTTGAATACTTCTTTGAGATTCCATAGCGCCTGCTTCCGTAGGAGAGTTATCACGAGCATTTACCAATCTTCGCCGTTCTTCCCGAAGTTGATTTATATAAGAATTCGGATCACTTCCGGTAGCAGATTCCTTGTCCATTCGCTTCGCTTCCTCTGTTAAGGCTTTTAAAGCGTCTGTAAGTTCTCTTTCTACAGATTCCTTTTCTTGAGATTCTTGTTTATCAAGTTCATCAAATTCTGGATCGAAACGCGAACCTACCTCACGATAACGGCGTTCACGTTCCGTATTAATTTGTTGATCTAATATGGAACGGTAAAGAGGATCATTTGCTCTTGGTCCAAGATTGTTTAAGCCCTCCGAACGTCTTTGGTCAAGGTCTTTATCTATCTTCTCATATTCCGATTGAAGGCGGCTTTGTAAATCACTTCTACGCTCATCGTACCTATTAGTAATTTCACGGTTAGCGGCTTCGCGTTGAGACGCTGTTACATCATCCAAAAGGCTACGATAAGATGGGGGATTTGAGCCGCCCATAGTACGCTGGCTTTGAATTTCTTGACGTATTTCTTCCAAAAGTCTATCACTTGGAGGCAACACTGGCGGTCGTGTAAAATCCATTTCGCGCCCTAAATCCCTCACAGGTTGATCGGGGGAATTTGAAACGTTGTCCAATTCATCCCTTAATCCTTGAGCATTTCCGCGAATATTAACCGTTACATCCATATTAAAATCTTATTTATCAAATTCCTCTAAATTCAAATTTTCAAAATCTTCATCAATTTCTTTTTGAGACATCTTAACCGTTTCCTTTTCTCCTAAAAGATCATCTATGTAGCTCTCCATTTCATTTTCTTCCGGCGAACGTAGAGTTTTATTCCAAAACAACGTTTCTTGATATTCAATAGCCATGTCTATAAAATTCATAGACCTATGAGCTGGGGAACCAAAAGGTACATTGTATTTTTTCCTCCACCATAGGTCTATCAAGAATTTTGACCAGTCAAAGATGAAATTATCAATCCTCTCCGTCAACGGTATCACTTTTCTGATCATTTCCATGACTTTCTCCTACCGTGTATAGATTTTCCAATAAAGAATTATACCAAGGCTGTACGTGCTCCTTATATGCGTCTACGACAATCTTCATTCTCTCTGGAGAAAGTTCGGTCAAATTCTTAACTTGCATCATTCTACGGATACGCGGACAAAGAACTTCAAAAAAAGCTAACGCATCAACCATATCTAAGGCATAAAACGCGCTACGAACTCCGGAAGCCGCCATTGCTCCATATTTATTTCCGGTTAAGGATTGCTTGAGAGATTCAAGATCAATCATTTGACCAACATTAGGAAATGTTACTGTAACTTTCTCACCCAAAAAAGTAAAGGTTTTCTTTCTTTCAATAGTTTCCATTTTCTTATACGATTTTATATAAACAAAAAGAGTTACACTACAAATATATGCGGTGTAACTCTTTATAATTGATCAGCAAATTGGTTATGCTATATCATTGTAAAGAATCGGATTGGTATATTCAAATTCCGTATCCCGTCCGGATATCTGTCCCTCTTGGACATCAAAGCCCTCACGAGTAGCAAATGCACCGGAAACTTTTGCGAAAGTTTCATACTTAGTACTTACAAGTCCGGTCTCCAAATCTATCTCTCCATCTTTTACTTTACGTAGAATAGCAATTTCCAAACCATCTTCCTGCATCAGAATAGCGTTTGCCCATTCCTCAATAGTACCAGCGTTTCGGAACGTTCCTAACTTCATTTTGTTAGCCAAAAGATTGAAGTTGATAGAATAAGAAGAACAAGTCAAACTTCCTGTCCATTCCAAAGCAGGCAATTCTTCCGGATTCAATCTACCTAAACCCGATACCCGTCCACGGCGAATATTTTCGGTAATACGAACGTTTTTCATTTTACCAACCGTAACGCTGTTTATCTGAATAACCGCTAAAGGCGCGGAGAATACTCTTTCATTACTCATCGTTAAAAATATTTATGTTATACCGTTGTGTAAAAATCTAACATATTGCCGACAAAGAAAGTTTTGTTGACTGGAACGTTAGGAGTAAAATCATACGTGATAAAGTAGTCGCTATTTTTAGCACTAACTTTAACATTTTTCCAAGATACAATCAAATTATCATTACCCGGATAAGCCACAAGGCTTTGAAGCTTAGTTTCCGTGAAATTTTTAACAGATTGAGGACTTGACTGAGCTACGGTATTACCCGTAAAACGCGCTTGACCATCAATGATGAGTTCTTTGTTTAATTGAGCCTTAATCAACTCAATTGAAAGTTCCAAACTTTGACCATCATCAGCAATAGTCTTTTTGTTATCCTGTAAGGTCGTTACACCTTGATTAACTACCCAATAACCGCCTACGTTACGTACATGCATGATACCTGCTTGTAACGCTTCCACGCGTTCGTCTTTCTTAAGATCGTAAACGAAACTTTGATATCCAACGCGTTTAAAGGTCAAAGGAGTCTGAGCCGCCATACCAGCATTTAATCCTACGATAGCCGCTGTAAGATAGATTGGGTCTAATTGCTTAGTACCATTTTGATCCTTGCGCGCTACTTCCGGTGCTCCATGAACGCAAACTACTTGTCCGCTATTAAAATACTTAGCAATACTTTCTGAACTGTTAGTATCTCCAAACAAATCAACGTCTGATCCTCCGCCCGGTACGAACATAAATTCAGTGTACTTTGCGTCTTGTTTCAAGAACGTAAATAACTTACCGTTAGTTGCTGCGTCAACACCTGCTCCGGCTTCTGCATTTTTATTAGTGCAGAGGAAGAATGTAACGTCCAATTCTGAAATTGCCTCAAGTACATCAGCGTACTCCGTATCTTTCAAGAATTCAGTAGTTCCTCCTGAAGCAAGAACTTGTTCTACAACGGTTAATTCCGTTGAACCCTCTCCGGTCATTGTAACCAAGAAGTTAGCAAGAACTTGTTTATTAGTACTTGCCCAATCAAATAAATCTTGTAGAGTATCGCTTGCAGGACTTTCAGCAATTAGGTTAGGCATAGCAGCAGCCAAAGTCTTGGAACCATAAGGTTCTCCAGCGGCATCCACTCCCATGAACGAACCCTTATAAATTTGAAGAATGTATTTGCTTCCTGTAGTAGCAATGACTTTTGCTCCATAACCTACTTTCAAAACTCCATCTACCGCTACACCATTACTTGCAATACCCTCGTTTTTGCATTTAAAATCAAGAGTGTTACCCTCTGAGATTTTAACCGAAAGCGTTGCGCAAGTAGTAGTCGCTGCTCGTGTATAGTAAAGTTTTGGCGTTCCTGCTACACCATCAACTGGCGTAAAAATCTTTTCAGCAAGGTTTCCTACATAACCGCCGCCCATGAATTCAAGAAAGTCCTCGTAATTGGTAAATCCATAAACTGACTTTAATCCTTGATTAAGTTCGCCATGGACTCCGGAACCACCTGCAAATTCATATGAACCGTCTATGCTTAACCCAGTATCAATGATCATTACGTTTCCAAACGTAGCGACATTTACAACTGAGGTAGGATTGTAGACCGTTGCTGCATAAGAACCCGGCTCAACGTAGTTCTTACCGTGAAAATTAACAACTGTTGCCATAATCTTTAGTTTATATTTTTCTTTATTATTCAATATCTTATACCTGTTCTCCTCTCGGTTTAACAGGTATGCAACGAGTTTTATCAAATGGATCGCAAATACGCATTTGATACCAAAATCCTTTCATTACCTCGTCTTTCAAAAGTTTTGAAACTGTCAATTCGTACTTAAACGAAATATTGAGAGATTTATGAAAGACTGGAATAGGTTCTATGTCTTGCTGAACGGCAATATCTTGTCCTGATAAAACGGGGATTCTTAACCCCATAAGTTCTAAATGCTCTTGTACCATTAGTAGCATACTTTTGAGAACGTTATACACGATATTCACTTCAGAAGAATTATACCCTGTAATGAGAACTTGGTACGTAGTATCATACATCGTTGTAAACTGTTGTTGAATACTTTCCGTAGCTCCCGAAGAAGCAGAGGTTATTTGATCAAGGTATCCCTCGTTTCCTCCTATATCAGACATTGCGTTCTCTCCCGGAAGAAGAATTGCTAAAGAAAGTTGTTTTGCCGTCTCAAGATTATATCCAAACGTTACGTTTAAATTATCTGGAGTAAGAAATACTTTCTTTGCTTGTTTGAAGAAATAATAAAGATTCATCTTCAAGGGCTTCCCCTCTTCATCCGCGCCTAAAAGTTTGTACAAAATCGTATCTTCATCCGCAGAAGCGGTTTCAAGATCATCTCTTAAAAGTTTGACGATCGAATCTAACGTGTTATACAAAATAACTTCTGGTAATAATATAGCGCTCATAATATTGCTTCTAAATAATCCATTACTTCATTCTCTACGATCGTGTTTATATCAGTATTTCGCACTGCTTCTTCCGCAAGGCGATAGGCTTTCAAACCTTTATTGATCCAGCTCAATGGGTCTGAGTTAGCGCTCGCCCTACGGAATGTGAAGTAAGTGTTTTGGGAGGTCTTACCGTATTGCGCTGTGCGCTTGGTAAGTCCCTCATATATAGAGTTTTTGTGTTCGTATTCAGCGTAATAAGAAGAAGTGGGAGTTGCTTCTATTGCAGCACGCGAACGCGGTACGTCATAAGGACTTGGAATTTCACCACGAGTCAAAGGTATTCCCGAACCGCGTTTTCTCATAATTTTGTAAATCTCCGCAGGCATAACATTTGCGAAGCCTGCTTGACCTAACGTTCCCGGTGTTCCCATACGGAATGGAATGGTCAAATACCAATCCCCTCCTTTATGCAACATACCTCCCTTTCGATTGTATACCGGGATAGTTCTTTTTGCTTTTGGGGAATTCTTAAACCCCGTTTTCATATCGAACGGACTTGCGCCCTGTTCGATCATATTAGGTAAAGTGCCCGTTAATAGTATTTGTTTCTCGAATTTGCCCTTATCTACTTGAATGAGGTTACGTAGGTATTCCTCAGCCGTAGAATTTAATCTCTGCTTTGCTAATGCCTCCCAGTTGGCGTAAATAGCAGCCGTTACAGCATTAACGCAAGTTTCGGTTAAGAAGTCTATTTGATTAGCTGCTAAACCGAATTGAGAGCGCAATCCTGAAAGGTCTATTACAATGGGATTCATTTTACAGAATTTTCAAATATTTCTGCATCAAAATTTTGAGCGTTGAAAATATAATGAGCTTTACGGGCTACTATGTTTATAGGCATCTGGGTGAGTCGTTCATTTGAATATGAACAATTCCTCTCCCTAACTTTCATCAATTCCCGATTTACGTCAACAACATGATAAACCGGATAATGAGAATATCTTATTGAAACCGTTACAATCGGTTTTTCCATAGGAGGAACTATGATTTTATCAATCAAACTCTTATCAAACGTTATCTTATTACCGCTAACTGTGTAAAGATTTTCTGGTATAGCGTACAAGGGTTCATCGTCAGAGATAAAGAGATAAATTGATTTAACCTCCAAAGGCTCGTATACCGGATAAGCAACCAGCGCATCACGGAAAATTATAGGGCGAAGAATTTCTGAAAACCACTCTTCCAAATCCGTCAATATAATTCTATCCATGAATCCTAATTTATCCGAACCTCTTGTAGTTATAGAAGCCGTACCCTTGTTTACCTCTCCCCAATCTTGGTATCTTTTCTTGCTATCCATATGCTGGGCGATAACTACCGTTTCACGGCGATCTACGAAAAACCAACCGCGTCCCAAGCAATTTTTACAAGTAGATAAAGCCTGCCCCGTAGTTTTATCACAGCAAGGACAACGCATCGCCCGATCTATCAGAGCATCATAACCCTGAGAAGATATAAGTTGATCAAAATCATTCACTCTCCAATATGCTGCAGTGGGGGCTGGCGTTGGAGCATTTTTTGAAATGATCGGTTTTTGTAATATACTTTCTCTTTTTGGCATAATCTTATCTCTTAAAGAACATCAAACGCGATACCGCGATAACGAGATGTGAGCGTAGGCAGTTCTTGATTCATTTGATTTGTATAAAGGTCTATTCTACCAGCAAACAATCCTCCTCTTGCTGAACGTGCTAAAGGAGTCGTTTGAGTTACACCGTCCAAAGATATATTTATGCTCGTCATTCCAGCGCCATAAATTACATCTCCCACTATCGCCAAGACGTTTAAGGCTGCTAATTTTCCTACAAAGTCCATTAAATCAGCCGGAATCTTACACCATCCGGTAATATACCGCGTTCTCCAATAATTAGGGATGTAAGTTTGACCGAACCAGCCAAGATGCGGAGATATTCCGTTATAAATCAATGAATTATTGGTCATCGTTGCTCCCTCTCTACTTCCAGTATTGGGTATAAGGTATATATTCCGATATACAGCAACGGATTCAATTTTCTTAATAGATAACCACTCACGCGGATAAGTGATCTGACATACATCGTTTATCCAACCGTCAAGATTATCTATGTAATCAATAGGGTACATAGTTCTGATATAGCCCCAAGACATGAATTCTTGGCGGATATAATCGCGGTTTTCTTCTATGACTTGTTTAGTTAGCTTAATACTGAAAAGATTCTCTACCTTTGTTTGAGCAGAGGAAAGAGCATTTTTGATACTCTGAGATGAGATTTTGCGTCCGTCCGTAGTACACATTGGAATGCCAAACAAATAAAGTTCGGTTAACTCCGTAGGACTAAGCGCAAAACCCTCGTTTTTATTGTATAATATTTTCAATCTTAAAGCAGCCATATCAGAACTATGTTAATTTCTTATTCTTCTTCGTCACCCTCCTCTTCAGTTGCTTCATCGTACTTCTGAAGTAGATAAGCAGCCAAAAGTTTTTTGCTTGTAATCTTTTCCCATTCTTCTACCGGAAATTCACCCTCCGTAGCCATAGCCTTTAATTCAGCCATAGACATGGTTTTGAGCTTTGCTTCCAATTCTTCTCTTTCGTTTGCTACCTCATCTTCTTCTTCGTCACCCTCCTCTTCAGTTGCTTCATTAACAGCATTCTTAACTTTAGAAGCATAATTCCAATCATTCGTGCCCGTTACCAATGCTATTGCACATTTAGGTGATACATCCGTAACCCCGTTAGCGTCAATTGAAATTTCACCATCTATCGGCACGATAAGTTTCATTGATGAAATCTTCGGGTTTTTTGCTTTAATCTTCATATTGTTTTACGATTTTACGAAAAAAGGGATGGACCATGAAGCCCAGCCCTTTTATTCAGTTTGACAATTTTTTATTTGGTTTATTTAATCTCCTTACCAATATTGATAAAGCGTACCATCTTCTTCGGCGCGTACAAGAACGGTGTACCATAGAGCAACACCATAAAGCGGAATGCCGGAGAAAGAACAGCCAAATCCATCTTCATAAGCGGAGCTAATTGAGAGAACTCAACAACCTCGTTATCGAACTGGAACAATGCCGATTGGTCAGTATCCGGCAACCAACGGTTCATATCGCGGATTAAGCCTGCTGCACCACCATCGAATCCTCTCTGAAGATCATCCAAAGTAACGTCAAAGATAGGATAGAACATACCTGTAGCAGTACCACCAACTTTACTACGATAAATGCGGTAAGAAGTAGCCTTATTAACGCCACCACCGTCTGTGAATTTCAAATCAATTGCACATCCAGCTACAGCAGCGGCTGCAGTAGCGTAAACTGACAATTCAGATTCTCCGAAACGGTTAATAGCAGTAACAGCGTACATTACGTTGCCAGCATCTTCAGTAGCCCATTTACTTCCAGCTACACCAGTAACTACGGCAGCAGGGGTAGTAGTACCCCAAACAGGTTTGTTAGGCGCTTTCTGAGAAGTAGCAGGAGTAGTAGAATTTTTAGCAGGCATACGGCGGAAGAAGATATCATGATTCAAGCCGATACGACCAAACTGGCTATCGAACGCCTGAACTTTCTGACCCATAATACCATCGCTCAATGACGGAGTATTAGGTACGATAAATTTATTGCCGTAGAAGTTCTTAACGAAGTTAGAAAGAACTGTTGGAGGGCCATAGATTTGAGTACCAAGTCCGTAGTTTTCTACGATATAGTTAGCACCGTCCTCAATAGCACTTTCAGTCAATGCAGAACCGCGCAAGTCAATTACAACTTCGCTATCCATATAAGCAGCGTAAGAAGCCCAAGCATCAGAACGCATCTGTTGAGCTAAGAAGCCGTTGAATTGTTCCGGAACGAGTTTCTCGTCACCGAAATAAAGTCCTTGATTCAGGGTGCGGAGAATCCACATAGTACCATCCTTGATAGTACGTTCCATAACCGAACCAATCATCGTATTAACGAGCGTCATCTGGTGAGTTACTGACTTAGTTACTCCTAAGTACTTCACCAACTGAGCTCTACGAACGAATATTGAATCTTCTTCTTCCGGAAGTTCGCCCTCGCGATTCCATCCGCCACGATTAGCACCGTAGCTAACCTGCTGGTTGTATTCTTCTACGGTATTGTATGCGGGTTTCTTCGGTAGGTCTTTCCAAAGACGGATGTCACTCTCACGGAAAGTAAGATGTTTCAAAGTCTTTTCCAAAGATTCTACTTTTAACGGCGCACCACTTGCATCCGTCATATTTTGGGTCTGCATACCGGTAATTTGTTCAGCGGCAAGAGCCTTGTTGAGCATGTCAACGTTTTCTGAACTTCCTTGACCGATAAATCGACCATCCTGCTGAGAGGCATAGCCATAATCAGAGAGGTTGATTGATAATCTTTCAGGTGTCATAGTTTCCTTTTATATAAAGTTTAATTTAAACAATTTCGTATCCTAACTCATTTTTGATACGGGCGATAATATTGCGTGGCAATACTCCTGAGCCCTCATACGTAGTACATGCTTTTGAGAATTCCTCATCGTACCCTTTAGCAAAGGTAGCTTGATCCAGAAGTTCTACAATAGCTGCTTTATCATTATGAGCGATTTGGTTGCTTGCTAAACGCTGCTGACCGTCCTTAGTGATATCGGAATCTTCAGCTTTGGCAAATCCTCTTTCTACGCTCTGAACGCTACGGTGAGATTTAAAGCCGGGGGCAGAAGAACCGTATTCTTCCAAACGCTCTGAAAGTTCAGAAATAGTTTCTTCCTGAGCCTTTACAATATCCAACAATTCTTCGTTTTGAGAAATGACAGAATTAACTTTATCATTAGAATTCTTAATCATAACACCCAAAGCGCGGATTAATTGATGCTGGTTTGCGTACGATACTGCCATAGCTTTCTCAATACGATCGAAGCGATTAGGCTCAATGGCTTTCTTAACGGTTTTACCAGTCTTGCGATTGAAGATTTTTCCTGAACGGTCATCTTCTTCATCTTCCGGCTCATCGTCCTCTGTTTCGTCATCTTCGCCCTTTTCCATTTTGCGTTTCTGAGCTTCGCGGTGAAGTTTTTCATCACCCTTAATACCACCAAGACGTTCTTTGGTTTTTGCTTCACGCTCTTCAACCTCCTCCTCATCTTCGTAGTCGTCATCTTCATCATCCTCCGCTTTTTTAGTTTTCTTAGCCTTGGAGATGGTTTTCTTTTCGGTACGTCCGCCGTTGGCGTCGCAATCTTCACCTTTCTGAATGCCAGTATCTTCAACAGACTCAAATTCAAGCCCTAAAGCCTCGTAAGCCTTGGAGATGTCCTCATCGGTGATCTCTTTTCTACCTTTCATATTAGCAATTTTAGAAGTCATTAAATATATATTTTCAGCTTTCTCAATTTCTATATTTGGAACGTCCTTTAATAATTTGTAGATAAACTCACCCTTAGAAATAGTTTTGAGTTTTTTCTTCTTATCGTCAGAATCCTTTTTATTGAGTTTATCCATAAGGTTGTTTGAATCTCCTTTCCCATCGAACAAATCAACCGTTTCTTCATCATCGTTCCAATCGTCAATCTCTCCCTTAATTATATTAGCAAAAGTTTTTGGATTTTTAGGTTGATGAGTGATTGCTACACCCGTTATGATTGCTTTAGTGATTTTCTTGTAGTCTGGAGATTTTGGATCATTTGATTTTCTCTTTACAACTTTACCCTCAATCGAGTATCCTAAACGGCGCGTTTTTGAATCTTTTTCAAGCGTCTGTGCCAACTCCCAAATATCACGAGCAACGGCTGATGATGGGTAAAGATCGGTTTCTATGTAAAGTCCATCTTTGCGAATTTCCGCTTTGCTCGGCTCTCCGACTATGGTAGCAGGCGAACCTTTTGCTTGGTGATGCCAATTTACCATACCGCTATTAATCAACGGTTTTATGTCAAAGCCTTTTGGGTCTAAAAATTCGCCATCGCTATCTTCATCTGAAGTGGAAGCTATCCCACCCAAACGCATAATTTCTTGACCTGTTTCTGGGTCAATAACCGATTTTTGAATGTCTAAGGGACACCAAAAGTTAAATTTTTCAATCTTACTTTTCTTTTCTTCAGCCATATCCTATAAATAAAAAAGGAATCAATAGATTTTGTACTATTGACTCCTTATAATTGTTTTGTTAAAAATCGGTAATCAGCGTCTTTAATTTTCTGTCATCGTTCTACGTATCCAACCGTAGAAAAATTTTTGGTTTGATGGTTTTCTCTCCGTTATACTTATGTAATACTTTATCTTTTCTATCCTACGAGCATTGATATAATTCTCATACAAAACTGTATCCCGATAGAAAACAAGAGAATCTTGATAAATCTTTAGTTCTTTTTCAAGACTATCTATCTTTCCGTGATCTTCTACTTTAATAGTATCTCGAACGCACACAAATACCGTATCTTTTCCCTCTACGGGTTTTTTCCGCTTTAAAGTATTTCCCGTACTACAAAAAGAAAAGGATAACGCTAAGAGCAAAAGAATCACGTTTTTCATACAACTGAATTAAGTTTACTCAAAAGCGTTTCGCTCATCTTTCCCGTTTCCGGTAATCCGTGTTGGCGTTCTGAGAGTTTTATGGACATTCCTACGCCCATATTTACTCCGGTATCGTAGAAATCCTCCGCAACCTTTTGATTCTTTATACGGTCGCCCCAAATGGGATTCCAATAGTTTTTTCGATAGAGGTCTTTTTTCAAGGTCTCTAAATCCTTATCCACTATAACTTGACCGTTTTTCTTATTTGGTTTCGCATCTAAGATTGTCCAACCTGCCCAATTTGGATTAGCCTTTCTACTGATACCACTCCAAGTCTCTCCACCGCTATCTTTAGGATCATTCGTCCAAATGTTTTTGCCCTCGTTCTTTTCAGTACGATCAAATGCTTTCCAAAAATCTGCCATAGTCGTGTACCTCCTATTCTAATCCAAGAATTTGTTGAGCTTTCTCTATGTCAATTTCTCCATCTGAGAATTCATTGACGTTAGCTTTCCAAGTCTCAGGTAGCATATCTTCCTTGCCCAATTCTTTTGCGCGTTTTTTAATCCAGCGTTTCGTAGCAGCCGGATTCTTGGCGCGTCCAAAAGCCTGAATAGCGTTCGACAAATCTGAAGCGTTACGGATAGGATACGAACCGTCAGGCATAGCTTCTTTCTTCTTAGCCAAATTCTTTCTTTCCTTTTCAGAAAATTCAGCCTTTTCGAACTCATCGCCAAAGATCAAATCTTCAGCCTTTCTTAGTTCCTCATCTTCTTCGTAATTAACTCCATCATCCTCTGCATTCATATTTATCCTTTTGGGTAAAACTTCGCCAAATAATTCAACTTCGGCTTTTTGTAAATCTTCTCTTTTCATAATAGTAAAATTTATGGAATTCATAATTGTTAATCAGTTTCCCATTCTATTGGTAAATCTATACCGAAAAAATCCTCCATTATTTCCTTTGTAATTTTCTTTACATTGGGAGAATCCTTTCCTTTCTCCAATTCCTTTTTGACTAACTTCTTACCCCCCTTAACCAATCTTATGACTTCTTTCATATTGGAAGTGGCGTTAAAAAGTTCGTGAACTAAAGCAAAATTCTCTCGCGTATCTTTCAAATATTTTGCAGGAGACATTTTTGAGGCTTTCTTAAGAATAGCAGAAAATTCTTTGGGAGTAGCGTTCCATGGAATAATAATAGCATTTATGTTTTCGAACAATGGATCATATACATCTTCTTGTCCTTTCACCAATCCTCGATAATCTCTCAATACGGGATAACAACCCTTTAACATAGCTTCTATTATAAAGCCGTTTATATGAGTCCTACAATACTGAGCGTAATGCGCTGCCCAAGACGGATCAACGGCAAACTTACTATTGAAAAGTCGGTCATTAACTTCCTCCGAACTTATCTGTCCAAGATATTCCATACCGAATTCCTCCGCAACGTCCCAAATCTTATTCCCTATATATTTTTCGTCAATATCTGGATCGCGCTTCCGGCTTACTTTGTACGGTTCTTTGCATTTCGTAGGGGCTACCATGTACGCTTGCTCTATCCCCGAACCTGCTATTTGTACGGAATATTTAGAGGATTTATTGTTTAAATGAGGTACGGCGCGAATAAGATCGTCAACGTGTTTCATAGATTTGAATATATGAGCGGCAAAGAAATCTATCTTTCTTTTGTTCATCATCTTTATAGGCATACGCGCATTCTTTTCCAAGAATCTGGGATTGAGTAGCAAAGTACGCGGTATTCCTATTTCTTTACAGCAATGATAAGCGGCTATGTGAGCGCATTCTACAAAAAGTATCTTATCTCTTAAAGCCGTAATATTACTGGCACGAACGTTAAAATATGCATCGTGTGCGATAAAGATTTGTTTTACTTTAGACGTTGGCAAATCGTAGAATTTCCACCAAAACGAAAAATCCCCCTTACTCCAAGCAGAGGACTTCGTAGGCATAAAGTTCCAAATTATAAGGTCAAAACTATACGCTAAATCTCTCCAGCGTTCAAGGGCATTGGGTTCAAATACTCCGATACGATTACTGGGAGGAAGAAAGAACCCATAGTAGTTATTCTTCCAATATCCCGTTGCTTCATCATATTCATACCCTCCGTTTTGAGAATTTATCTTAAGATTATCTTGAAACTTTCCTTGTTCTAACTGCTTTATTTTATTGTCATAAGTTCTTTGAGTCGTAGAACTCGGAGTCAATTGGGCAATGTCTACGAAATGACCAAGGGATTTTAAAGCCTTAACCTTGGCAGTTACATGCTCTACAATCCCCCCGTATTTCGCTATTTCGAAATCTGCTATTAATATCTTCATTTCTTCATACCTTTATTCCAACCGTCTGGAATGGGATTGGTAGAGAAAATCATTTTGTTTTCAATACCATTATTAATCCATATCATACCAGAATTTGTACCGTAATTAATTCGATCTTTCCTCTTTTTCCTTTTAACTCTGTATGGGAGTCTACCGTATCTCCAACCCTCTGGCATTTCTTGGCCATAAAGTAGCCATGAATTTTTCAAGCCATTAGTTATGCTTTTTCTTTTTGATGTAGTAGCAGATAATTTATTTCTCCTTTGTTCATCCCATTTAACTCCCTTGTGACACAGCGAAACGGCTAATTTTGTTTTCTCGCTTATTTTTCTACCCATTGCTGATTCACTTATTTTCTTTCTAACTTCTGGCAAGGAAGATGGGTTTACTTGACCAAAACCATTAGCAGAACCGGGAAGTATGTTGTATCCAATTCTTGGGTCAGTAGCTCGTAACTTTTTTATGAATACCATTTCCCAAACATCAAGTAACTTTTGGTTATCGCATTCCTTTAGCGTCTCTCTTTTGAAATTTTCTCTACCATACTTCTTGATAGCATCTGTTATCTTTGTACCGCTACCAAGATAATGTGGGTCTTTAGATATTGTTTGACCCACATAGATTTTACCATTAATTATACAAGTAGTTTTATAAATTATCCCATACATATTCAAAACGGCAAATCACTATCTTTTCTACACCAAATTTCTTCCGGCAAATTCTTTTTAATATATCCATTTTCATAGAATAAAAGTCCCGATTGGGATTTGTAAAACTTAGAAGCAAGTTTCCATTTAATATCAGCAAATTCCTCTACCGGAACTGAAGATTTAAGATACCATTCTTTTTTCTGTTCTTCAACTTGTGCTTGAGAACGTCTTTTGTATGAGTGAGGAAATTCCCGATAATATTCCATGTAAGAAAAACCTTGTTGTAAGGTTTCACGGACGAAGAAATGAAACGGGTGTCCAACTCCCCAAGGGGCTAATACCCGATAAAATTTATTTTTTATCAAAAAATTCCTTACCCATTCAACCAAAGCGGTTTCTATCTCATTCAGCGTATCTCTACCAAAGTACTCATTAAGGTATTTATAAGCATTTTCCAAAGTGATTCCTTTCGGATAATCCTTATTATACCCATAGTAGCTTTCATCCTTAAAATCAAGCTCCAAATGATGATACGGTATGTTTAAGAATTCGAATAGTTTCTCATCCTCCTTAACTCTCTTTTCATCGTTCTCTACCGTGAGTACTTGAACTTCGTACTCCGGTAGCAAAAGAACGTGAGAGCAAGAAAATAACGCATCATCTGAGTGTGGAGCAATGATAAGATATTTTCTTTTTACTTCTTTTCCCATTTTCGTCTTACAATAATAGGAGACAAAAAGCCGTCTTTGTGCACACTTTGTGCTAACTTCTTTATGTCTGGAGTTATCTTAGGCAAAGTCTCTTGGCCAGAACTGTCTGGAAGAAAACCGACTCTCATGCTTATATTCGTGCATCCGCTACAAGGGCGAAAATCACGGCTATAATTATACAACATAATTCGCGCTGCTACGAAACGTTCATGATTCCAAAGGTCTACAATGCCCATGTCGTTTATATTAGCGATAGGATATTCACCGCGAAAATCATCACAACACAGCGATACGTTCCCATCATACCGGAAAGCAAGCTCACGGAAAGGCATTGCACAACGCTTATTGTTGTAAGACTCATCGAGTGGAGCAGCAGCGCCGCAATGATTAGCTAATTTACGAGTTATTTTGTTATCTTCTTTTATCGGAGGTAGTAGAAGTATTCTTGACTTCTTGTTGCTGGTATAAAGTGGAACGCCCTTAGTGTAAAGTTCTACGTTCCATTTACCGTCTTTTAGTTTATTTACAAAATTCCAATCTCCCTCATCCGTATAACAATCTACAATGAGATTATTTATTCCTGCATCAAAAAGATCGGTTACATACTTATCCGCGTTCTTAGCCTTATTAGCCGCATATCCATTTGTATACATATGAAATATTGAATCCGGAAGATACGAACGGAATATTTTTACTATTTCAAAAAGTTCGGCATTCAAAGTCGGTTCACCGTGCTGAGCAAATACGATCTTACTGCGCCATCCGGCTTTTGCTATTTCACTTGCTATTCGTTTTGCGGTTTTGATACTCATAAAATTCCAAGGTTTCGTACCCTTTTCACGCATACCTCTTAATCCACAAAACGAACATCCCAAATTGCACCCCTCAGTAGGCTCTACTAAAACCGTAAAGGGCGCTTGTTGTACAATTTTCTTTTTCATTTTTCTATTTTAATTCAAGAACGTAAAATTTTATCTCTTTCCTCAGCGGTGCACTCACGACAACTCCCATCCGTCTTTTTTATCAAAAGAAACATTGGCAATCCGTAGTTTCCGTCTCCCAAATTATTAGGATAATATTGAAATGCATAGCAACCGTTCCACTCCGTAAAATATTTATTGAAATACTTTTTAGGATTCTTTTTCTCAAATGCTATTTTTTGAGCTTCTTCTAAAGTGATTCCTTTCTTCATAACTTAACTTCTTTTACCAATTCTTTTACAATATCCGCTTTAATCGGAAGATTATCTACACGCATGAACTCTAATGGGACTTTAGCACTCATTCTTAATACACTAACTATGTCCGTACTAAAATCTTTTTCCAAACCGCTTTGAGGATCATAAAACCTTAACTTTCCACTTGGTAATTTTTCCATGGTAATAATATGACTACCTCGATCTGAATCGGATTCCCAACGGTATGCTAATTGATATCTACCGACATCAGCCGCGCGTTTAAAATAATTCAAAAAGATTGTCTTTAATTTTATCTTGTTTTTTATGTCGGGAAAATATAACGTATCCGGCTCATCACCTGTATCTGGATTAGTATCGTAGGAAAGTTTGGGATCAAATGCAAGTTTATCTTGAAACTCGTTCATTCGGGGTAAGGACATTACATCAAAACCTCTACGTCTCAATTCGTAAGTGACTACGCAAGTTTGACAATTTATTTGCCATTCCTTTCCTAATTTGAAATAGGGGTTAACTCTTCCCTCATTAGCTTCTTTGAAAGACATAGGTTTGCCGACTTTCACTCCAAGTTCTTTTTCTATATCTTCCAAATTTTTGGAGAGTGCATCGGTTTTCTTTTTCGGTATTCCTCTCCAATCGAATTTACCGGGACGGTATTCTGTCCAAACCCATTTCCCGTTGGGGTGAAGATCGCCTACTTCATGAGCTTTCTCAAGGTCGTTATCTTCAGATTTACTTATCTTTATATCAAGTTTGACTCCTTTGAGTTTCTCTGACTTCCTTTTCAAAGGAGTTGTGAACGCTCTTAATTCCGGATTCCAGCCGAATCCCGGCTTTTTCCGGTTAATTGTGCAACGACAATAGGGGTGTATAGGGGAAATCGTAGCTTTCCAATCAGCTACCTTGCGGTAGATGTTATTTCCATTTGCTATAATGTCCTTTAATTTAAAAACAATAGGTTCGCTGTTAACGTCCTCTGGATTTGTGAGAAGAAGTTCTTTACAGTGTTTACAAGCACCCGGATAAACATCAAAATAAACTTCAGCATCTTCTCCGTAATTTTTCAAAATGCTTTGTGCTCTACCGCTATTAAATGCCTCATGAGTAAGATAGTATGCAATACGCAACCAATCTACTTCCCAATCCTTTGAAGTTTCCGCAAATTCCGCTGCTAAATTCCTTGCTCCATAACGAAGTTCTTGAGCCTTAATAGTCTTTTGACGAATCATACGCCTGACCATAACGGCTTGTTCTTGGTTATTCTTTAGGATATTGTTAGACACAGCCGTTCTCATACGGTTTCCCAAACTGGTAATGTCCGTGTATGCCCGATTCTTTACCGTTTGTAACGCAAATTCTTCTTCTTCAGTTAAAGGTATGAATTTCCCTGATTCAAGAAATTTCTTGAATTGAGAATACTTCATCTTTTGAGCCCTCTTATCGCCAACGGCTTCGGCTAATATACCAAAAAGAAATGCATGCTCAACTATGCCCTTTTTGTTCTTGAATTTATCAAGATCAACTCCTGCGGCTATTAGTATATCCTTATCCGTTTGAGATAAGAAATCCAAACCTAATTGTCCGGCTATAAATACTAACTCATAACGCTTTAGTATAGCCAACATATCAAGTATTTGCCCTTGAGTAAATATCATTTCTTTTCCTCCTTATTTTCCTTAATAGCAAAAGCAGTAGTTCGGGCTATATATTCCAATACCTTTGCTACTGCTTCCGCTGTATTTTCGTTCCAAACTCTTAAGAACTCATTCTCATATTCAGTAACGGTAGGAAAAGGAGACGGAATAAAATGGCTATTTTTTACCACTTCCTTTTTCGGCTTCATAATTAAATGTATATTTTAATTCTTTCCCCTCTACTCAACGCTGAAATTATGTTAGACGCTTCTGAGAATGAAATCCTTTTCTGAGCTTGAGATATACTTCTGAAAGGCCAATCGGATAACTCACCGCGTTCTTCCAACATATCCGTAATCTTGTCTATTTGATTATAAGTAGATTGATCTTTTTTATTCCAACCCAACGTTACATCATAAACTTTCTTTTCCGGTTCTTTGTTGCTCTTCAATTTTGCAACTTCTTCTTTAGCTTGTTTCAAGCGTTTATCGTACTTCTCTTTTCCATCCCGTTTGATTAAGCGTTCTTCATTGTCTTGTAGATAACCCAATTTTTCACGAGCCGCACGCAAATCCTCTTTCTTGGTTTTATTGTTTAAAGAAGTATCATCAACATCATGATGTTCCCATCCCATTTCCATAATGGTATCATCTGATAACAATTTTCCATTAATTGTCGTCCCTGTATCCTTTCCATCATAATAAAGACGCCAATTTCCCTTGTCAGTTGCTTCTACTGTTACCTTACTTGGTTCTGAATATTTTGAATTGATTGCCGCTAAAGCATTCATAACTTTCTTAGCCTCAGAAGAAAGTTTGGATTCTTTCTTTTCACCTTTCTGAGCTTCGTTGTTTTTACTCATATAGGATTCAATTTCATTTGCTAACTTCCAAGGCTCTTTGCTTTTAACGGCTAATAATCCGCGCCCTATTCTTTCATCTAATTCAAATCCAAGTTTCTTCAAAAACTCTTTTTCTTTTGCATCAAGCAATTTTTTCACACTCGTGTCCCCATTCTTTAATTTAGACAGAATGTTATTTAATTTGGTTATATCGCTTTCAGAGTCTTTTTTCTTCGTAGAATCTTTCTTTTCTTCGGTGGAGACGTTTGCTTGAGATGCTTTATGACGTCTGCCTCCTATTGTTCTCCAATCACCTTTTCCACCGGCAGCTGAGCTTTCCCAATACCATTTACCGTTTGGATGTAAGTCTCCTTGTTTATGAGCCTTTTCAAACCCATTTTCATCTACTTCGTCTATTCCAACGCCAAAACCTTTTAAAAGGTTATTTTTCAATTCCAATTGACGTCTCCTAATGTCTTCTCCGTTATACATAATATTTCTATTTTTAAGTTTCGCAATACAAAGATACGTACTTTATTTGAATTAACAAAATTTTTTGTCAAAATTTTATTCCAAAATCTATCGTATATCCATATTTGTCGTCTAAACGCATTCCAGATATTCCAAATAGAACTTTATTCTTAACGTCTACCCCAAATTGAATTTTGTTGCTTTGGAAATCGGTAGACGTACCTATCATTCCCCAGAATTGCAATTTAGGTGACTTGTACGTGATTTTCTCCCTTTCTACTATCTTTCTGTTAGGCTGAACGATAGAAGTGGCAGAAAGTAGCTTATTTTCTTGTATAGATACATTTACTAAGAATGTTCCTAACGTATCATTAGAATAATCCAATTCATAATCTCTTTTCAAATAATAATCGCACCATATTTCGAAAAGTCGCGCTGTATCAGCCGGAATAAATACTGGACGGTCTACGGGTATTTCAATGCGTTGAGGAACGGGTTTGTATATGGTATCATGAACAGCATACGGTTCTTTCTCCCAACGTATAGTTTCCTTTACAATAGGCTCAGGACTTTTCACAGTACTCCTACCTACCCAAAAACCTATTGTAAAAGCAATCAATATAAGTATGCCTACAAAGCAACGTGATATTTTAGTTTCCCGTTCCATCTTTTTTCATGTTCAACCGTTTTTCATAACTCTCTACTAAAGATTCAAGTTGACTGATACGATTGATTTGTTCCATATTTTGATGATTAGATTCCCTTTGAAAACGTTCATATTGTTCCATAAGATCGGTGTATTTTTGCTTATCAAGTTCTCTTTGTTTTTCGTAATCCGATCTTATCTCATTTAACTCTGAACGAAAACTTTTGACTATCTCATTGCTCAATTGTCTTTCGTTTTGGAATTCCTTATAGAGTGTATCATAACGCTCTTTCCACCAATCATCCTTTGTTTTTACTTCTTCTTGTAATACATCATAGCGTTTCTTCCAAAAGTCATCACCTTTCATATCCGCGTCAGCCGCTGCTGTACGAACTTCTTGCTCATATTTTCGGCGATCTAAGAAACGAGAAACAATGGCGTAGCCAATGCCCCCTGCTCCAAACAACAATGATATGAGTCCAAATAGATTTTCAGTTAACCACGCCATAACTTATTTATTCACTTTATTAATTTTCAATCTTACTTTGTTAACTCTCTTGCGATAATCTTCTGCGTTATAATCCGATCTAAGACAACGGACAATTTCGGCAGCAAATAAATCTATTATCTTTTCGAAAGCTATTGAATAATTGTTCCAATCGGAAGAATTATTATAAGTACATAAATAAAATATAGCCTTTGTCTGAGAACTTATCTTGTTAAAGAATTTGTACCATTCCGGCGTTTCTGATCTTACAAAATTTAAATCTCTCCAACGTATATTGGGCGTTAATACGTCCAAATCATTCGAAAGATTGTACGCAAAGTCCCTACCTATGGAACTGCAATTCTTGTTAAGAGTTAAGCCGCATCCCTCCTTACCGTCACGGTAGAAGTCGAAAGCTAACGCAATACCATAAGTCTTATGCTTGCGAAAGTAATTAAGGAAGTCATATGCGCTATCCGTTACAACCTCAACTTTTCTCTTCCTTAATTCTTTCGCAAGCGCGTTTTTGAATTTATTCGCTGGATCGTCAAACCGTCTTGACGTCAAATATACAATTTTGCACATAAATGATTACCATAGTTTGTAGCGAATTAACATAGGAGGTATTGTCAATCTATAACGGGCGGATGATTTACCCTCGCCTAACAAAGAATATATTGTTGTGTTATCCGAAATATATGTGAATCCCTCTGTACCTCTATCGGTTGATAATGAAAATACAGTCAAGGGTTTCAATACTAATCCCATAGCTAATTCCTCAACTCCGGAAGTGTTGTATGTCATTCCGTATCCGAAATACAATTGGAATTCATAAACAATAGTAGGAGATTCCCAAGCAGATGTTTCATTATTATAGGTTGCGTAAATTTTAACAGTAGTAAGCGGCGTTAAAGGTCTTGCATTTGATACCGTTACATCTCCATCTGGACCAGCGCCATAATGCATATAAAGGTAATCCTTTATCATGTTAAAAATTTCCGGTTTTTCAAAATTGAATGGGAAGAATCTTGTATAATCGTATTCAATAATACTACCATATCCCCATTGAACCTGAGTATATCCGACTAAGTTAATTTCTAACATACCGTTCCATATGTTCATATTAACGGTTTTCGAATCAGTATTAGGATAACCTAAGGCAGTAAGGGTAATTAAAGCATGAGGAGTTTCCAAACCATTCATTATTCTCCGGTCGGCTTCTATCTTAGAAAATGCTGAATCGTAACCGTTTCCCGGTAAAATATTCTCATGAGTTTCTTCCGCAGGCGTCCAATCTGTAGGTAAACTCAAACGCACTCCTTTTAGAGAATTTTGTAGTTTTGCTATGGCCACTTCTACCGTATCATTATTATTTACCGGAACGGTGGATTTTATAGCAGCAAATTCCTTGGAAAGTTTAATTCCAGTAGCCGTTTTAAAGCTATTAATCCAACGTTGCATTTTGGATAATACCGTGTATAATGTATCATTCGCCCTTGGATCAATAGGCGCTCCGGAAACGGCTAAAGCCGGAACCAAAACTTTCAAGATAGCAGAGGATGACGTACCCTCAGCAATAGCCTTTATAACTATTTCGTATAACGTAGAATAATTATTAGCAATATTTTCTATGGATTGATCTTGAATCTCTTTATCCTTAAGATAAGTATCATACAAAACTAAACCGCCTTTCTTGTCTCCAATTCCAGAGAGGGCTGAAAGATAATTGAAATAAAGTCCTTTATTCCAAAGCAATGAGTTTCCCGTCTCTTTGGATAGCAAAGAACTCAAATGAATCTTGAATAACCCCAAATTAGGACTCGTATCAGGAAGCGGTGCTTTTCCAAATAAATAAGATTCCGTGAAGTTTATTTCGTCCGTTGGAACCTCGGTAAACGGAAAATCCAAACGGGTAGTTTCTGAATTGAAGACACCCGTTACACCGTCCATTGTTAAGTTGCTGGAAGAAATAAAATAGGAAGCGTTTGCGGCAAGATCATCCACTAACAAATTCCCGTTGACATCAACGTATTGAATTTTAGTAGTCGCTATGGAAATTGCTAAGGCGTCCGACTTATCTCTCAAAACATAGAACTTACCTAAAGATAACCCCACGGTATTAGCAATATTCTTCAACTCCGAATACGTTATGGACGAAAGAATACTTTGATTGATTATAACCCATTGTTTTAGATTGTAATCATAAACCTTATGAACTTGCTGACTCGGCGTAGAATCCCACCAAATTAGCTTTATATTTTCGGGGGGATTGGTTCCAACGTATATCCCCGCAACCTGTCCTATGTTACTACTTGCCATAAATTAATTATTTAATTCTTTTTCCAAAAATGCATCGAAAGCCTTGACAAAGGAATTTTGAGCTTTTTCTGTATCTTCATCCTCCGTTTCTTCCTCGTCTCCCTCAGCGTATAAATCAAACGGGTTTTCCGGCTCTGCTTCCTCTTCTTCTCCGTCTGGAGTAGGTACTGCACCACCGCCCGATAAATCTTTGCCTTGAGCGCCCATAACAGCTGCGTTCTTTGACTGAACGAATACAGCATTCTCTATAATATCTCCACCCTCCAAAGGTTTCATTTCATACTTCTCGCGAATTTCATTGATAGTAGCGAACGCTTGGACTTTCTTGATATCTAAGTCAAGTTCTTGATCAATGGTCATGCCGTTGAGACCCATAAATACAAATTCATAATCTGGATGAATTTGTTCTACGATATATTTATTGATCTTTCTTTGTAAGAATTTAAGAAGCGGATATAAGCCTTTATCTTTTGAATTTTGTAAACGTTTTTCTTGACCTCCCTCAAAAAGTCCGTTTCTTCCAGAAGAACGCGAAATATCCCAACCAATTTCTATTGGATCTATATTAAAGATAGCACAAGCGATCTTTATCAAATATTCCATCCAAGAACTGTATTCCATATCGCGGTTATTCTTCTGCAAATCTATCCATTCTACATCTTGATTAACAACGGGTGTTTTCCAAGATTGCATTACGCCCGTTATCATAGATTGCCATTGTTGCTTAAATTGCTGAAGTGCGGTTTCGTTAACTGCACCCTTTACTCGCAACATACCCTTAGGCGCAGAACCTTGACTGAAGAAACGGCGATTATATTCATCACCCCAAAGTAAAGAGGTTACAACGTTGATTAGTTCTTCCAACTCCGAACAACCGTAACCGTTAGCAAAAATTGAAGTACTTGGATTACGAACGCCAAAACAAAGTTCCCATGGATAAAATTCACTAACTTTGACATTTTGGTAAACCTGAACATAAGCCGGATAATACCCTTTTATTTTTGGTCCATAATCCGATTTATCTTGCCCCCAAAGTCCCTTGTCATTAGAAAAATATGGTATATCGTAATCTTTAGCGAAGAAAGAATTCGCCATACGGAAAGTAGCTGCGTCAGTAGCTACAAAAGATTCAACCTTTCCTCTGCGGTTTCTCATGATTTCAAAGGTCATTTGATCGTAGGTCAAAGAGTCGTCAACAATCTTACGCATGAAAGTATCAAAGTCATCATGTTCCCACTCTCCTACATTACCGCCCTTTAGCAAAAAATCTGTAATAGCAAAGGCAATACGCTTATCTTTGTTATCCATCTTTTGCTCTACGCCATTCTTAGATTTTTTTCGTACTACGAATCCGGTTGAGTATTTATTCTCTTGAGGTTCTGCAAAATCTGCTACTTGGTTTTTACGAGTCTTAATGATAGAATTGATAATAGGTGTTTTAGACATCCTCTTGAGCGTAGTGTACGACAATGAGAATGACTTATCCTTATATCCAAGATTGGAGTTAAATTCAAGAGGATCAATAAAAAAGGCTTTAGGTTGCATCGCTTGATTTTCCTTTTGCTGAATAGTATTCAAAGCCTTTTGAGCTCGCAATATATCATCGGGGGAATCTGAGCGAATAGCCTTTTCAATCGTCCTCATTTGCTTAACTCGTAATTTCGCATTCGCTAAATCAATAGCATCTAATTGCTTCCAAAGTTCAGCCATAGGTATTTTACGATTATATATTTTTCTTTTGTTATCTATAATTGTTCTATGTGTAAACAGAAGAAAGGGAAACAACCGTTAAGCCATTTCCCTTTCCGTCACTAATCAAAAAATTATGAAACAAACTTAGATAAAATTGTTTAACACTTTAAACAAAATACAATACAAAATATCGCGTCTCTTATGCAGGGATAGTGATTGCTAATTCAATAGCCTTGTCTGCGTCTGCTTCCCAACTTCCCAGATCACCTGAAGTAATTTCTCCTTTAGGAAGTTTGATTTCATACGTCCATCCCTCCAAAATCTTCAAAGTCTTAACTTGATCATTATTCAAAGTAATAACGTCCTGAATCGGGTTCTCTCCCTCTTTTGTAGCGTTCAGCGTAATTTCGCACTGAGTTGCTCCCGTGATGGTAGGAGTGATAACGAGATTGAACGTTGTAGCTTCCAATACTACTATCTGTTCACCTCCGTAAATATAACCGTTATAAGTAGTGGAATAATCCTTGAACCATTCTTCCATCTCTGCAACGGTCATAACGGTGCTTTGATTGAACGGCATGATAGTTTCAAATTCTGTACCACGAACTCCCTCAAGATACATAATAGTGAAGCGATCATTACCGTCAATAATATCCGTGCGGAGAGTGCATTTTTCTCCGCTTGTCTTATTAACAAATACAAAATCTTTCATATTTTTCTTTCTTAAATTGTAAAAACATTTACTCTTTATAACTGTCAAAGACTCCTTCAATCTTCGCTACCGCTGCAACATCGTATATTAAATAACGGCTTGAAAGAGTTTCATGAATTATTATCGGCTCATCAACAAATTCCTTTAATACCGTATTGTCGTCCAAACTTGAAATTTCGGGAACGTTTCGTATTTCGTCCCATAGCTTATTGAAAGCATCCGCTAATAACCCATCTTCCATGAGCGTATTCGACAGATAACGCATCCGGGGTACAGAAGTATCAATTTCAATAGCTGCTAATTGTAGGTCAATTTCTAACGGCTCTTTCATAGCCGTAACTTTCTTTGAATACATACGCCGTTTTTTATAGTGTTTTAGTTTTAGGAACGAATTTTGAACGCTGTTTGCCCTCACCGATAATCATTTTCCAGTACTTCTGGAATTCGCATAGCCACATTTCAATCTGATGCAGGGTTATCCCCTCGTACATCATTGCATTGGAATCTTTTTTGTATTCGTAGCACTCGTTCCGGTTATAAATAAAGTACTTCTTATTTTTGTAATCCCAACCCAGATACGGGAACGGTTCGCCCTTTTCTTTTCCTATATCCTCAAGCATTGAATCTGCACAATCTCTTAACCAATATATAGCTTGTTTTTGCTCTCGAACGGTTCTAAGACTGGGGTAAATAAGCCGGATGCCCATGGAAGCACCGGGACCAACATTCGTAAAGTCGTTTTGATCGAACTTCATAAATTTCTTCTTCGTATAACGCCCGATATACGTAAAGTCTTGATAAAACTCATGAGCAATGAAATCAGCAACCGCCGGGAAAGTCTTCAAATACTCTATAATATCCTCCGGCTTCTTAGCTATGACAACCTTTGCTATAAGTTCGTTCATATGCTTATGAAGATGAGGTATTACTACACGAGTGTAACAATAATCTCTCGGTTGACCGGGGGTTGCTTGAGAATTTATAAGATATGCCGTTGTGTAAGGATTCTGACCGGAAGATCGTATTCCAGCAATAAAACGCGAAAATTCATCTTCATCATATTCTTCCCAATCCGGTATTCCGTTACGCCATTGCTTTGCTGAAATGAGATCATCCTTTCCTTGGGCTTGTTTAAGTCCTGACTTGATAGGTGCTCCAAACATATCCATTTGTAGCGTCTTTCCTTTAGGTTCAAACTCAAAAGTTTCGGGATTGTTAAAGAAGCGAAAAACCATCATCTTCCAAATAAGGTTTTTAAGAGAAAGACTTTTATCAAGGAGAATGTTTTTGATTTGCCATTGGCTATTTCTATCCAATTCCCGATATACGTTGGTGAATTTAGATTCTTGGAATATCTTATTGTTTGTCCAAGGACGTTCTTTTTGGTCAATAAACCTCCGTTTCCAGATCATCTGACGTTCATACATAGTCTCAAAGAATAACCTCAAATGAGGTTCATAAACCTCCAAGGATTCATCCGGAAGTTTGCTATACCAAGCTGAATTTTCAAACATATTAAAGATTTTTTGAATTTACTCTCATTATGAATTCTCGTTTTGCTTCCAATACTCCGCGTTGCATTAATTTCAAGAGTTGAGTTTTTGGAAGTTTTCTAAAAGGGCGTTTTGGATTTGTTATAAGACGAATATTTCTAATATCAAAATTACACATATTTTCCGTATTCTTTTCCTTGCCTACGAAATAAGCTATTACTAAAGGCAAATACTCATTACCATGCATTTTTGATATTTCAAAAAGTTTATTGCCCCAAACGCTTTCATCCTCGTCCTTAACAATATCCCCAACACGGAAATATTTCCAATAATTATTACTGCTACTTTCTTTCATGATTAAATAAACGTTGATATCTATATTAACTATGGAAAGAAAATAAATCCCGTTTAAATCTTCACAGATTAACGGGATTTTCGGGTTACATAAAATGGTTAAGTAAGCATAAAAAGAATCATACAAAATATATCTGAAATACTTATAGTCTAAATGTTGCTAACTGCTTAGGAGTTAAAGTGTATTCCTTATTATCCTTGAGTTGAAGCAAAAATTCGCATGCCTTTAAGTCTACAAGAATATTCGCAATAGCTCTTACCTCATCATTGTATTTTCTTCTTGCTTCGGCTTCCTCTACACTCTTAGCAAAGTTGTATTTCTTCTCTACCTTTGCGGAATGTTCTGCTGAAAGAGAACCCATTACACTTGTTTGACTACGATCATTATATTCCATTTCGTTCCAATCGTAGACTTTGTATGGCACTTCAATTCTCAAATCATCCGTCCACCATGGATTTGTATTATGTCTGGGAGCATCTCCGCAATCTTCCAAAAGATTATCCGCAGCAGTTTTCTTTTCCTCTAATTGAGCATTCAATTCGGGAATAAGAATGTTTTGTACAGATTCTTTGATTTCTTTTCCGGTTTTCGTAATCTGAATATTACCGCCATATTGTATGGCGTTCATAATGTCTGACTTTTCAATATCGTCAACCGTAGTTTCTTCCGCCTTTTGAATCCTTTCCTCCGTTTCACCTCCGCATACGTTGTAAATACGCTGAGAACGGACGTTCATAGCAGCACGAATACTTTTCATTACATCATCCATACTTTATTCCTCCTCTCCGGTCTTTATGTATTTAACGTACAGAATGTGAAGAATCCATCCCGCAATAACTCCGCCTACGGCTACCACTAAGTTAGAAAGACTAACCCAAACTGGAGTGTAATGCATATACAAGAGAATTCCGATAACTGCCAAAACCGCGACAGCAATCCAAATGATAGTTTTCTTTTTCATATAAAGTCTCTATTTTATTAATGATCCATAAAAATCTTCCAATGTGTACAACTTATTATACTTGTACTTATCTTTGTTTTGTTTAACATCCTCCAGCATATTCTCTAACAAACTCTTTCCATTCTCCGTCAAGTAATCCATTTCGTTATATACCGAAAGGTTCAACCAAGTCATTTTAAGGTTAAAGATGACCTTTCCCAATACTTCCTCGTATGCCATCCCTGTAAAATCTGAAAACCGCGAAGCAATCCAAGTAGCCATTGTTATAAAATCTACATCTTTGGGCTCTTTATACGGGGTTATACTTTTGATAAACTTTTCAAAACCCTTATCGCCTACTCCCGGCTTAACTTTAGGTATGTTGTCTGAATTGTCTCCCATGAGGACTTTATACAAAAGAACTTCAAACGGGCGTATTGCTTTTACTTGTACGTCTGAATCAAAGTATTCATTCCAAAATACCTCCCTTTCCGGAACGCAATGCAAAGAGATATTTTTGGAATTATTATTAAACAAAGAAACGTTAGGTGTCATTATTTGACCAATATCAGAATCTCCCGTAACTATTACCAATTCCTCCTCTTTTATCCAACCAAAGTATAATGACCAAACGTAAAGTAGATCATCTCCCTCAGCGCCCATGACTCTACTGACGATAATTCCTTTTTTACGTAGAAGATTCTCAAACATATCCAAACACGTCAGGAAATGCTTGTAATATGGGTCTCTGACTCTCGTTAACGCGTACTTATAATCATAATAAAAACTATATCGCCAAGACGTTGAATCTATGACGAATGCTACGCGCTCAACGTCCTTAAATCTCTTTACTGTAAAACAAAGGTCTATTATACATTTACGCATGAGAACTTGTTGTTTCTCTTTGTCTTGAAGAACTTCTCCAATATCTTGACCTTTGTAGTAGGTAGAGAAGATATTGAAATTGCGGTGGTACAGATAATTACCGTCAAATAATATATTCATTGATTACGATTTTGTTTTTAAGTTACTCTTAAAATAACCGTGGGGGAATTCCCGAAGAACTCACCCCACGTTGCCAAAACATAAAAAATACAGAACTATTAATCAAGAAATTTTACTTTGTTTATTTGTGCTTTCTTATTTTCTTCTAATTGTTTATTTATTTCCGTCTTTCTTCCGTCCTCGTATCCTGAAAAGAATGAACTATCTAATTTTGTTCGCCGTTCCTTTGAATTACTCATATTATATTTTTGTCTGATATACTCTTGGATTGCTTCTTCATTACGAATTGTCAAAGCGGTAACTTTATCAGAAAAGTCTTTATCATTCTTCTCGGTTGATCTTTTTTCTTCCTCAAACTTATCTTCCAAACCTCTAACACAGCCCATTAAATAGCGTCTTAAATAGGTATCCAAACCTATCGGATCACAAGCGTATGACTCCGTTTCCTTATGACGGTTAAATCTATTCTTACCAAGAGCAACAAAGCGATCACAAAGCATGAAATACATCCATTTTACAGTTTCCATGTTCTCCTTTTTACCAAAGAACATCATTTGCTTATTCTTATGAGCTCCGTAATGGGCTGCTTTACAAAAGTTATATTTACAAAGAACGTTCATCAACGCGAATTCCCACTGACCTCCTATGAACTTTATTCGATAACAAGACATAATTTCCTCTTTGATTGCGTCATCTTCCTCGTCCCGTTCAATATCTCCCATGGAGAGGTTATATTCAGCAAGAAGTCTTTGTATAGCTGCCGCTGCTGCATTTGCTTCTCCCTCTGATTTGATCTTCTTCGCACCCTCGTATAACTTCATTAATTTTTGAAGTTTTACCTTTATTTTATCCAAGTTGTCTGACATAATTCTGTATTCTATTAGTTTTACAATTTGTTTTTCGATTATGAGTACAAAGGTAATGGTTTTGAGAATATCTACAAAATTTTTCTTGGGAAATTTTTAGTTTTACCAAAGAATTTAACTTTTGTTAAAAGAAAAGGACTACTTTCCCAAGCAATCCTTAACTAATAGAACAAAATAACAAGACTAACACATCAAATTATTTCATCAAATGGAACAATAAATTATCTTGTTCTAATAACTTTGCTAATTTTTCTTCGATAGCCGTACAATAAAAGAAAGCAATCTTTATTCCCAAAGAATTCGCAGCCTTATGCCACGCTTCAGAAAGAGCCTTAAACCTTTTATCACTCGTATATAGATCGTAGCAATTTAGGCAAATACAATAGCACTTCATATCACTATCCTTATAACAGTAAGATATAATGCCGTCTTTCATACCGTCTACCGTCCGAAGAATACCTAAAAGGAAATTCTCAATCTTGTTCATCTTTTGTAAGCGTTGCTAAACGTTCTGAAAGAAGATTCAAATGTACCATTTCATCCGCCAAGAGTTTTGAGGTTAACTGCATTGCTACTTTCATAGTGCGGGTAAACGTACCATTGGCGGCTTCGGTAATCTTATTTTGAATAGACTCGTAGACTTTGATAGTCTTTTCTTCCGATTCAATAGCAATCTTCAAGGCTTCCTCTACGCTACCGCCTACGGCAACGGATGAGTTATTCCAACGTTGATCTATCTTACCGCCTAACTTCCGTATGAAATCTGAAAGTTTATCGTAGTGCTTCATTTCAGTCATACCGATACCCAACATAAGTTCTCCCACGTCCTCAAAAGTAGCTTCTTGAGTGACGTACATATTTATTGCCGTAAGTTCTGAAAAATCCGTTACGCCATTATGAATACCATAGAACCATTCCGCTGGTACTCCATCGTCCGGCTTTACGCCCGTATATTCCGGATATTCAACGCTTGGGTCAGAATAGCGCATAGCATTTACCAAACCATATGTAAGATCGTCAAGTTGATTTTTACTCAACGGCTTCATTTTCGCAAAGTCTTTCATATTTTCTCGTTATTTACGAATTTGACTAACTTTTCAGAAACCGCTAAAGCCTCATCAACATCTTTGATTCTTAAATCACATACGGCTATTTCTAAACAACGCAAGCGTAAGTCTCTAACTGATTTAGCCATTTCAAAAGTTCCTTGCAACTTTTCACTATCATTCATAACAAAACCTCCCTTATTTCATTCCCGTGTGACCAAAACCTCCATCACCGCGTTCTGTCACATCGTCAAACTCGTTTACTAATTCAAAATCCGCCTTAACAACGTTTTCAACAAATACAAATTGAGCAATTCTCTCTCCTTTTTCAAAGAATACCTTTTCACTACCATGATTTATCAAAATTACGTTGCATTCCCCACGATAGTCAGCGTCAATCGTACCCGGCGCGTTAAGGCAAGTAATACCTTTCTTTAAAGCCAAACCGCTACGGGGACGACACTGTACTTCAACGTTCTCCGGCAGTTGCATGTAAAGTCCTGTATGAATCATGCGCCGTTCTCCCGGCTCTAATGAGAAATCCTCAGCAGCCTTTATATCCGCTCCAGAACTCTGACTTGTAGCGTAAACGGGCAATTCTCCGCCCTCCTTAACAATGATTTTAATCTTAACCGTTTTACGGGATTCGTAAAAGTCTTCAACGAAAATTTGATTAAACTGATCGACTGTAGGACGGTATAACAAATCAGTTAACTTTTCAATATCTCCTCCTAAATCTTTGGCGATATTCTCAGCAAAACTCCGGAATTCGGATTCTGATAAATTCCGTTCCCGAATCAATTTTGCCAACTCTTTTACGCCAATAGATTTTTTAACAAAATGTTGTTTTACGAGTTCTCCGGAATTCTCGTCAATCATGAAAACTGGTATGTCACGTTTGATCGCCATCCGCAATTCCGTCTCCACTCCGCCTTTAATCTCTCCAAGAAATACTGAGATACCGTCATTTTGCTCGATATAATCAAACATACGTTCCAGATAAAAATCCAACTCGCCGATTTTCTCCAATCCCGGATTCCAACCGTTTTGTTCCATTTCGATATGATCGTAAAGATCGTGGAACGCTTCGTGAATAGAATTATCAAAATCATTTTCAATAACTTCTTCTTCCGGCAAGAAACAATGATGTAATTCAATTTTTGCATCCTTTGGTAAATGATAAATGTACTTTTTAAAGGCTGTTTCAAATTCTCCTACTAACTTCTTTACATCTTGATCTTTTGGGGTAAAATGTAAACTTACTACTAATTTTTTCTTCTTTTCCATTTTTACAATTGTTAATTAATGAGGAAATTATATATTTTATAACCTATAATTCATAATTGAGTAACCTTGGGAATTTAACTTAGAGAAAAGCATACTTAAAGCCCGTAGTTATTAGGTTTGCTCCAAGTTTAGCAAGCCAGAAAGAAGAACTAATGTCATCATGTTCTCCTACACTCTCCAAGCCTTTATCCGTAAAAGCAACAGAGCCTAAATCAGAAAAAATTAAATCTTTAACATTTCTTGAATAATCATCTCCTACGGGTATATGTATCTTGCCTCTTTCAAAATCTATGGCTAAACCGGGCCAACCTGTCTTGAGATCATATTTATCTATCCCCGTAGTATGCCCTACAACTGGGAGTCCTTGACGATCGCTTTCTTGAACAAAGATTTGTTGAAAAGTATTTTGTTCCAATATCATAGAATCTGGACGGAAACGAGAATTGATACCTCTCAAAGTCTGCATTTGCTCATTAAAAGTCATACCCTTTTGACGATGGAAGTTCAGCAACCAGCGTTCTCCGGTCTCATCATCCACTCCCCAAGTCGTAAATACGGTATAGTCGCTTCCTACGTTTGCCGATATAGCAAAGTCACAACCCGTTACTACTTTATTAAACTTAATCGGGAAATCATCCCTATTTCTCACCAATACGTAATTTTCCATACGTACCAAGGAACGTTCCAAAACCTTTAACGGGAAGATAGACGCTTCATTTGTAATAGGTCTACAAAGGTTCTCACGGCTGAAAATGATATTTCCTTGCGTAGCTCTCTTATCCAGAAGATCGAAGAAACTCCAACGGTGTGGCCAAAGTATTCGTCCATCGGGGAAAATAGCCGGATATTCAATAACAAACCAACCTTTCTTAGTTTTCAAGTCTCCGTAAAGATCGCTTGCGTGGAACGGCGTTCCCACTACTACGATTTGACCACCGGGTACGAGCATGTTCATGATTACGGAATGAAAATAGTCAATGCTCTTCTGCCTTTGTAATTGACTGTATATGACGTTATCTTTCAGTCCATCGTCTACTACTATCCAGAACGGGTGAGCACCGCGTACAGAGCTTCCAAAACCCTTACACGTCAATCTCGCACCGTTCTTACATACTATATTCGTACTCGCCCACGCTCCAACGGCTCGCGTATCTGGGAAAAGACGCTCTCTCAATACGTCATTCCCCTCAATCGTACCCTTAAGTATTTCCATGAGGTCTACCGACTGCTGAAGTGAGAAAGAGAATAAATACCCACGATTGGAATTCGAACGCGTAGGACGAGCAGAAAAATGACTTCCACGGGGTTTAGAATATCCATATAATTTCCAAGCGGCATATGCGTTGGAGAAATAGTAAGAATTATGAGTTACCGTTCCATCTCCTAATAAAAATCTATGGTCACCGTCCGTAGTTATTGAAACATACTCTCCACGTCCTACGTCAGTAATCTTTATAGAAGAAACAACGCTTGGGGTTATTCCGTCAATCGTACCCCAATCTTTATTTGAAGTTTTTTCTTCCCAATTGTAAATCATCTTTTTTCTGGGAATCTTAACGGGTATTTGATCGATCTTTCCTGATATTGAAACCCCCCACCATTCATACATCCTTTTAAGTTGCTTATTGAACTTCTCCCCTCCGGAAAGATAAGTTCTAAACCCTAAACTATCAGCAAGTCTTTTTACATCTTCAACTAAACGTTTATTGATGTTACCAAAGTGATATCCGTTACACCATAAATCTCCATCCGAATCTAAAAGTCCTGCAAGCAATTGTAGCCGGACGGCTTTAGAATTATGTAAATAAACATGCGGTATATGTTTATTGTAAAGAAGATTATACCCCTTTAAATACAAATTGAGTTTATTCTTAGTTTTACAAGATATGACTTTTCTTCTTATATTAGACAAAAAACCTTTTCTTGAAGTTGTCATGTCGAGTCTTTCCGCATATTCATCTAAATATTCCACAACTTCCAAATCTTCCGTAGTTATTTTTTGATTGTTTGAATTTCCATCTCCTAACCAATAACCCAAAAAATAAGGTTCTATCAAAACTTTTCGTTCCGGTGCTTCCCAAGCAACCTTGAACGTTCTTATTCTCTCTTTTATGAAATTTTCAGAATAAGACAAAAGAGTTGGTATATCAATATCTACAATATGCTTTTCATGATCTTCCAAGCAACTACCTAATTTATCTATTCTTATACAAGTATTTATGTGACTACTGTTAACTGTGTAGCTATCTCCCTTGCTTTGATCAATTCTGTACATATGATCATCCCAACCTCTATGAACAGCGGTGACTTTACGTGGAGTGGAATCTACCCCCATTAGTAAATCTCCAACTTTAATTTCTTCGACTTTTTTTATGCGTCCATCAAACATTAAAACTGGAGTGCCGACTGCTTCGCACTTTCCGTGGTCGCGCGCCGCTTCTATACAAAGTTTCTTATGTCTATGTACGAGATCACCCCATTCTATGTGGTGCCAAGAGAGTTGAAAATCCGGTAAAACCGAAGTAATGAAATACGTCAAATTATGAGTTCTTAAAGTCTCTTCAATAGACTCTGATAGACGCTCAGTATATTTAGGCGCAAAATCCACGTCAGTTTTGCCCGTATACATCACTTCAAACGTATCCCGAACTAAGTTATCAATAACGAAATCTAAATCACCCTCTGATCCTAAAAGCAATTCATTTATTCCTCTTTCGTCCAAACCCTCTATTATTTCATCAACAATGTTTAAGCACTGCAATCTGTGCATTGGGGTTTGTAAAATTAATCCTCCGTTTTCTGAAATAGGCATAATGTCTTATCTCCTTTCTAAAAACACAAAAACCTTGCCCGTATAATTAGGCAAGGTATATTGATCTTTTTACTTTGTATGAAACTTAATACTCAATTGTTTCGTCAATTCTACGCATGAGCATTTTATACATTTCATCTTTTTCCTCCTTTTTCAATCCATCGTCCGTATCAATAGCGACTTTCATACGCTGAATATCTTGATTAAGGACTTTTAACATGCCCTTTATTTCTTCCAAAATCGTATTTCTACGCAGGTCTTTACTAAAGGTAAATTTGAATTCGTGAGTTCCCTTAGTATATTGTATAAGTCCAAAGGTATGTAAAAGTATCAAAAGTTCTTTTGCTTTATTGTAGTTAAGATTCGTAGAACGAACTACGGTAGAAAGAGTGCAAATGTAGTTCTCTGAATCCTCTATTCGTCCGCCCTCGGTAATGATCGTGAAAAGTTTCTTACAAGATTCCTCAGCCTTAAGACGGTTAGAAGAATTGCTCAAGAAATCTCCTATTGTCTTTTTGGTATTATCTCCGTCTCTTTTGAGATCAAGATAATCTTTGATAACCTGATCTTCCAAAATAACTACTTCAAGACCATTATTCTTGGCAATCTCGATTGTTTTCTGAGAAGTAGACGGATGCAAACAAGCCATAATAAATACGCTTTGTTCTTCCGGTAAACATACCGTTCTATTGTCGCATTCTTCCTTTGATTGATCGGTTGACGCAATAGGTTCTTTTACTTCTTCTTTATCCTCCCCGTCTTCAGTTTTCTTAGTACGTCTCGGATGAGGTTTTAACGTACCATTTGCAATGGCGGCTTCGCGTTCCTCTTTTGTGAGTCTCTTTCGCTTTGGCGCTTCTTCCGTTTTGTTTTCCAATTCTGACATAATAATTACAATTTTATTTGATATTCATACTTGTTTTATCTCTTAATGTATTTCAAAGTGTGACGCGTTAAGTACTCAGCAACTTCCATAGGATTCTCAAATAGGTCTTTAACTCCCAAATCACTCATTACGCAATACTTCTCAGGGATGGCAGACGTTTCAGAGTTTTCTAAATCTTTGTATATGGATTGCCATTTTGAGTTAACTATCTCCAAGTTATACAAAATCGACTTCCTATCATCTGCATAATGCAAGGAGACTATTTTACCCTCAACAATTCCTCCGTCTTTCAATGCAAATCTCATATCACCCAAAGTAGGTATAACTACTTGACGTTTCACTTTAACAGCTGGAGAGAATTCGAGGTCTTGTTGCGCATCTTTGCGCGAATATGTACGCTTTGGAGTTAAATCAGACTTTGGTGACGGTGGATATTTATCAAATTCATTAATCTCTGCTTTCAACTCTTTAATTTTTAGGTAGCGATTATTTTGATATTTTGTATATCTTTCGTTGTAGTCATTATAGATAGTATCTGTCAAGAATTTTATGTCTGGAATGACTTGAGATTTTATCTTGTATCTTTGATGACTATTTTTACCGTCTACTTCAACCAAACCTACTTTACTAAGTGCCTTAAGAACAAATGGAGAATAGTTTTTAGTTGAGCCCGATTCCTCAAGAATCTTAGTTATTGGACGCTCTCTAACCGATATCCAAACGTTCATTCTATCAAATCTCAAAATTTCTTCTAAAGCAAGTTCTAAACTTGTCTTGATCTCTTCTTCGCGTTTCATAATTTTACAATTTGTTTTACAATTTTTCTTTATAAACTTTGGGAAATATTATTTTGGAGACTTCCCAGCGCATTTAAACTCAAAGAATTCCTGACCTTTGGCGCGTTCTTTCTCTTCAGAGTCCGCCCCAACGCCCTTTTTAGATCGTAGACGCTTCATAATCCAACGCAAATAGTCCGCGTTCGCTTCTACGTCATTCATTGCTCCGTGAGCGTCCGTGATTTTTAGCTTTGTATAGCGCACCGCATCTGAAAGTCGTATCTTTTCATCTCCGTTTATTCCGAATGCTAATTTCGTCAAAGGCAATGTGTCTATGAAGTTGGGATGAATGTATTGCCATATATCTCCCGCGTCGCAGAAATCAAAAGCGTAATTCAAGAAGTTATGATCAAACGGTATATTATGACCTACTGAGATAAGCCGTTGAGCTTCCTTATACTTTGCGTTGCTTTGGTATTGCTTATATAGGGAAACGACCGTTTTTACAAATTCCTTTACCGGAACACCGCGCTTTATATCAGACATTGTTACCATAGTCTTTTTCAATGCTACCTCGTCTATCTTTAAATCCCCATAAGGCTTAACAAAGGTTTCATAACGGTCAAGTTCCTTAAGCGTCCGACCGTCTAAAATGATACAAGCGTATTGAGTTATTGGGTTTTTATCCGCATCCAATCCACCCGTCTCGCAATCGTGTACTAAATAGTTAGAAGTTATCATACAAAATCGAATAATGACCAACGTTCATCGTTTGCTTTCTCGAAATTCTCCGCATTATGTCTTTTAGCATAAACTCTGGGGAACGGTATTTTCCACCAACGGTCATGAGTCCAATAGAAATGATTCAGTTCCGGTTCGGGAAGTTCCGGAAGAAGTTTAACCCAACCTTTCTTTTTGCGACCGCATATGAATTCAACGTCCAAAAATAAAGCAAGCATATCTTTAACGTCACTTATGAATCTATCCTCGTCTCCTTTTTCAAGAATAATCCTTATCGTACATCCGCCAACATAATTCAAATAGCTTATAATTTCCCAAACGTCAATATCATAAGTAGCAATGCCGTGTCCGCTTACCCAGTCTTGACGTTCTTTAGACCACTTCAGCCGGATATCAAATAAACGTACCCCTTTCTCGTATTGTTTTTTTATGCTTAAAGATTGACAACGGGTAGTCCAATTCAATATTCTAAACCACCACTGAGGCTTAATGTAACTCAAAGAGTTATGAGAACCTATTCTTTTTGATATCATTTCTTCTTTTTTGTTAAAGGGTTAAATATTTCCCAACCTGCTATGTGAGTTAAACTCCATTCTCCATTCTCATCCTTTCGGATTATTTTTACAAACCTTTTTCGAAATTCCGTTGGAGTAGGAGAAGTAGCAAACTTGAAACGGTCATCGTACCTGCCGTTACGTTTTTGATCTGAAAAGGGCGCTACTTTTACCAATTCACCTTTCTTCCAAGGACGCGGTAGGTATTTATTGGTTGAGGACTTTTCCGGTAGTTCGTTAACTACAAGGAATTTTGGAAAATTCTGTTCACTTAAAATTGCTTTCATACCATAAGTTTTATATAGATTTATAAACTTTGGGAGAAAGAAAAAGAGAGGCAATAAGCAATGTTAAAACCTCTCTTATTCTTTGAAACGAAATGATTAATAATATAAAATTTACTTTCTGTTTTGTAATTCTTTACTTTTTAGCTTTCTTAGCAGCTGGTTTCTTAGTCTCAATTACTTTTCTCAGTTTGTAAGCCGCCTTGAAAATCATTGTATGAGTTTCTGGCACCTCAAGGGCTTCTCCAGTCATCGGATTACGTCCGGTATGAGCAGCACGCACTTGACGTTTGAATTTACCCAAGTCAAGCAATTGAAGTTCTTCTCCACGCTCAATAACGGCTTCCGCGATAATGGGCTGCATGGTTGTGATAACGGCATTAACGTCCGTTTGAGATAATCCAGTTTTCTTGGCGATCTCTTTTACAAGTTCATCTTTTTTCATTTTTACAAAAATTTTAGTTAAACATAATTTCAAACATACTTATATTTGAATTTTCTATATCTCTATGATATTCATGCCATTTTCCTTAAGGACTTCCAGAAGATGTTTCATTTTCCTATCCCGCATTTCCTCGTTCCGATACCAAATGTACAAATCGGTTTTCTGGATAAACTGCCCCGGCGTCAAGCCTTTATTTATAACTATGCCGTATTCCCAGTGCGGTCTCGGACTCTCTACAAACCGCATTTCCGGCTCTATGGTACTTAAATCCCAAGCCGTCATAGTTATTCCCTCGGATTTGAAATGTAGTATTGTTTTTGAAAGCCGGGTTTTCATATCCTCTTCCGGCTTCTGATCTTCATCATCTTCGTAGTCCTCGTCATAAGAATCGTCATAGTTAGTGGTTCTTTTGACCTTGCTGACGTTTTCTCTACGAATCCTAACAGGTTTACTGGATTCCTCCTTGATTTGACTTAAACGAACCTTTACCATGACTATACGTTTTTGAATTAGAGTAAATTATACAAGGAGAATTATTTCTTTCAGCGATAAACGTAGTTCCATTGTAAATAATCCTAACTACCGTACCGATACAAAAATCACTGGTGGAATAGTTTGGATGAATCATTGTTACTTCCAAAGTAGAATCTTTTGGAAAGAATGATTTATACCTCCAACCCTCTTCATCGGTTTCTTCCCAATCTGGATGAACGGAAAGATATGCTATTTCTTCTACCTTGCATCCAAGTTCTTTTGCTACCATATCGTAGTAAATTTGTACGCTTGGATATTGACTGATAATATCTGCAATCTCTTGAGAAGCAGTATTTAACTTTTGTTTGTTTTTATAACACTCGTATTTTGCTCTGTAATACTTAATACTTTTATTTGCTTCTTTGAGATTCTGACATAACTCTTGATTAATTTCTCTTTGGACTCTTAATTCTTCTTTCAGAATCCTTTTTGCTATCGCTTTTACAATTTTCATACTGTCATCTAAATTTTGATAGTTAATAACTGAAGTAACCTTGAACACTCTTTCCCCCTTATAGATCAAAGAAAGTAGCAAAGAAAATCTATCAAATTCTTTTTCTTAGTTTCTCTATTTTCAAAGTATTATAGGGTTAATACTAAGAACTCTAAAATAAGAGAAAACGTCCCCTACGGGGACTCAAAAGAGAAACAAAAGTCTCTTTTGGGCAAATTTACTTTTTGAGAATTTGACGATAAATTTCTTTTGATATAGCTTTTATTACTGGGATAGCTACGCTGTTACCAAATTGCTTGTAGGATTCGGTATTTGAAACTGCTATTTTAAACTCCATATTGTCTTTATACCTATCTTTTGTTTTCTTGTTCATCCAACCGTTTCCCTCTATGAAATACCCTTGTAGCCGTCCGGCTTCTACTGGAGTTAATTTCCTTGGGTTCTTTCCTTTGTCAGCTTGATAAATTAGTATTTCGTTCGCATCTTTATAGTATCTTGCTAAGAGAGTTGAACAATATTCACTATCTCTATCCCAAAGTGAATATCCAAAGCCATTGCCTTTCTTTTCATTCCTTTTCTTTCTTCTTTGATAACCGCGTAGAGCAACGTCACTAATAGCGTAACGGTCAGTTATTGATTCTGGCTCGAATATATCTGAAAGTTTTGTTTTGATTTTTTCTTCTTGTACCTTTTGAGGATCATAAATATGCGTTCCATCCGGTCTTAATCCGTAGGGGAAATTAAAATCTTTGATATGTATTGTTTTATTATACCAAGCTATAATAAACAAACGTTCACGATTTTGAGGAACGCCAAAATTCTTAGCATTCAAAACTTCATATCTATAAGAATATCCCAATTCAGAAAGAGTCTCCAATATGACTTTCAAAGTCTCTCCTTTATCGTGATTCTTTAATCCTTTTACGTTTTCTAAGAAAAGAACCCTTGGCGCCTTGGCGCCTTGGCGTTTTGCACCTTTTCCTTAACTATGCTGGCAATATTGAAAAACAAAGTTCCTCTTGTATCATCAAATCCCTTTCTTTTTCCGGCGATAGAGAAAGGTTGACAAGGAAATCCTGCACAAAGTATATCGAAGTCCGGTATTTCTGAAAGATTCTGTTTTGTTATATCGGAATTGAATAACTTATAATCATTCTCAAACAAGTTTGGAGAAATATCTTTGTAATTATGTTCATAGGTTATTCGGGCGTTCTTATCAATTTCACTCGCAAATACACATTTAGCTCCAAGAGAATGCAAAGACTGATGAAAACCTCCTATTCCCGCAAACAAATCTATGAAAGTTACACGTTCAGAATTGCGTGACTTGTAAGCATTGATCTTTTCATTAGAATAAATCCCTACCTTAGAACTATGAAAGTCACTTCCATTGTGGTTTACAGCATTGCTACAGTAACGTTTCGTCAGTCTATCTCTCGCATTTACTAACTTCTCCCGTTTACGTATCGCGTATTGAACTTGACTGGGTATAGTTCCGTCCACCCAAAGAGCGTCTTTCAGTATTCTTTCCCGTTCCTTGGGAGGCATATTCATTGCCCTTGATACGAGATTGAGAAAACGCTCTTCTTTTGTTATAGCCCAAGATATTTTCTTTATAACTCTTTGTGCAGTTTCTACGTTCATGATTTTGCTTTTTGTTCTTCCTCAAACCAAATTTTTGCTTCTTTTCGGATTCTTGCCTCACGCTTATCTTCTGTTTCTCCAAAAGCTAATACGAGTACGAACCCTATTATGGGGCTGAAGATCATACTCAATATAGTCCAACCTAAAAAATTTCTACCTCTTTGATCTGCTAAGAATCCGATTGGCCAGCAGACGGCAAAGTATATTGTTAAGAAACAAAATACCGTTAAAATAGTTTCTGATTGCGTCATAATTTCTTCCTCCTTTTTGATTAATAAAATACGTAATTACAAAAATCCGTTATCCAACTCATAATGCGTATGAACGGATATAAAGCGGCAAAGAATATAAGAACCAAAACAAACGTTTTCCAAATCCCCCGATAGGGACGGCGGAGAACCTTGTTCCCAAACCGTCCATTGATTATTTCTAAAATATTCATATTTATTTTATCTCTAAGAAATATTCCGTTAACGCGTCTCCAAGTTCTTTAAAGTCTTTAAGGGTTCTGTATTTTTCTAAATCTTTCTCACTCCCGTATCCCAGTTCTTCGAGACACGTCTCATCGAGGTATTCTGGATTAGACGAGAAGAATTTTTCAGCAGCCGTCTTTATACGGTCAACGTATTCTTGAGGGAATTCTTTGTCATATAAACTCTTGCGCAAGTAGAAATATTGGATATATTCCATGAGATTTTTTGCTACGTTTTCCCAAGACTTATCATACTTCAAATCTATTGGACAACCTAAAGCCTTGCGAAATTGATTTGTCAACAAAACTGCTGTTTCTTGATCAATATCTCTATTTCTATTAATGCTTGTAATACAAGTGATAATTTCTTGTTTTGTAAGTTCTACTGTTGCTTTCATAATTTTCTGTATTTTAGTTTTACAATTTGTTTTTCGATTATGAGTACAAAGGTAATGGTTTTGGAGATACGGACAAAATAAAAGTCATAAAATCTTTGGGAAATTATGACTTTTTAACTTATTCCATATATAATATGGGAATTATGACAATTAAATCGCTTCTACGTCAGACTTCCATTCTGGAGTTTCAAGTAAATCCTTTAATTCCCGTCCAGTTATAACGGGATGAATGTAAACTCTTTCTTGTTCACCCTCTGAAACGGTACGATAGATCGGAGGATACCAGCGGTCATATTCTTCAAGATGTACTACGGCTTCCGTCCGCGCTACGTTCGTAATACGAATTGCCCAATTATCATCCTTTGAATAAAGTTCGTCCATAGGAATGACAATATACTTTTGATAATCTGATAAATTATCACTTGGTACGTACTCCTCAACGTCATCTGAGGTTAACGCCCTAACGGATTTTGAACCGGGGAATTGCTTTGCTATTTCCTCGTCCATTTCTTCTTGAGTCATTGCTCCTTTATAAAGAGCTACTTTGTAAAATGCACAAGTTGTAGGCGCTTTACCGCTTTGTCCGCCCTCTTCATCAAAAAGATAAAAACCGTTCAAATGCAAGAAATTGAACTTATAATCTTCCAATCCACTATTTGTAACATAAGAAACCACATCCGCATCTGGAGGGGCTACCTTTGGATTCGGTATTCTTGTAGAATAAGGGTAGCTGTAACCTCTTACACTCCTTACATAAAGCGTATCTGGAAGAGGATCAGCGTACTTGAATAATCTTGCATACGTTTGATTATCTACATTAGTTCTAAAGAAAGGACAAAGGAACGTAACAGAAACATTCCCATTATAAATAGGTTGATAATCAGCCAATATTGTAAAATCTTCTCCAACTCCTATCGTATCAGCAAAAGAAATAGCTACGCGGTCATCATAGCCGTCAAATACCAATGCGCCCTCGTAATTAGCAGGAAGTAACTTAATAGTTATTGGAACGTTTTCTTGTCCCTCTGCTAATTTAGCAAAAAATATGCCTATTGATAAACTTGTCTCACTTTCTTCAAAAATATGTTCATCACTATACGGATAAGATTGTATTCCATTAGTCTCTATCCTTGTAGTATAACGGTTAGCTGATCCGTCTCTCCATGAATATGTCGTTAAAACAGTACCCTCAATGAGTCCGCTCACTTCAAAATTAAAACCAAGAACTTCTTTAGTTATTCTTTGAGTAGTACCACTGGGATTAATAGCTAATATCCAAGTTGATTCTGTTGGATTATTTACAGTACGCGTTAAATTAGTATCAATAACTTCCAAAGAGGAAGTTGTATACGTCCATTCGCTGCTTATGGAAGTCGAATACATCCCATACCCACTCGAACCAGCAAAAGCGAAATTTCTCAAATTAAGAACGTGACCTTTCTCTCCAACCATTTGTTCTGGATTAGGGCTATCATTATTCTTAGTAGAAAAATCCCAAGCATCAAACAACTTATACGTTTTACCCCCGCCACCGGAAGCGCGGTAAGAGGGGGTAATATTTCCTAATTTTCCAAAACGTCCTAACATAGCGTTTAGTACATTACGTTAATTTGACCACTTACAAGCTCCAGCTGACGTTCTAAGAAGAAATACTCAGTCTCTCCCTCCGATAGAAGTACGCCATCACCTGCGTCACCGTTTTGCTTGATTCTTGCTTCTCCTCCTACAGCCTTAACTCTTACAAATTGAGGAATGGGTATATCAGTTACTACTCCGGCTGCGGAAACGTCCAAACCTATACCAATACGTGATACCTGAACGGTACGTGAATTGCAATCTACATACAAATTTTTCATAATCTTACAAAATTTAAATTAGTTCATACATAACAAAATAGGAAGTTACGTAAATTTTGAATTCGTAACTTCCTATAATTGATTTCAATGGGGTAATTCCAAAGTACTCTTCACTCGTTTCTTGCGCGGTACGGTATCCGTTCGGACTGAAATGAGACGGTATTCATACGTCCGGTATATTACGGAGGTATCCGTTTGTGCTACTTCTCTTTTGTATTGCTTTACTGGAGGCGTATGAGGTTTCTCCAAGGCTAAAAGCACTGCGGCAGCTATTACCGACACTATGATATACAAAAGTAGAAAACTGTCTTGGCGATCTCTTTTACAATTCTTCATATTCTACTTCTTCTGCTCTTTCGCGTATTCCTTTCAATCTCTCCTTTTCTTTCTTGGTTCTAAATTTCTTACCAAGAATCTTTATTTCCATTTCGCCCTCTTTTCTCTCCCTATCGTCAAAGAGATCATAAAAATCAAAAGCGAAATGCTCAAATTCTGTATTAAACATCGTTATATAATGTATTTTGGTAATTTATCAAATTCTCTATTTATCATAGTGGATATATTGTCTAAATTGTCTTGAGCTACTTCTCGGTCTACGTATAGTTTTGAGCATAATATAGATTGAATTCTTTCTCTTGGATATTCAAATCTGAGATAAAAGAAGTAGCCCAAAACTTCGTTTGTCATGCCGGTTATCAATTGCTCCCATTTGTCTTCTTCTCCAACCGCACTAAGAATCCTAAAGGCGGTATTCTTGTCTATATGAGAAGTAAAGGAAGCATCCCCAGCATTTATAGTCGCAATATTACTATCTATGGCGATAACTGGGGAAATGTATTTCAATTCCCTCAAATCCCATATCCGGTCGTTTATTACTACGTACATATTACTACCGCATTATCTTATCAATAAAGATAAGAGTAAAAGTATTGCTAAAATAATACAAATAATCGTACGCAAATCTATTATCTTTCCGTGAGTCTTAATTGAGTCTTGTTCAAGGGTGTTCTCTTCCTCAATAAAAATATCACTTTCCATCTCCCAATTTGATATAGCCTTTACACAAGCATCATTAATATGTTTCATTAAATTATCGGGGCAATTTTGCGGCAATAAATCATAACGCCTATTTCCCTTATATACTTCTACAAACACTACTCTTTCACGGAATTGACAAAAAGTACGTAAATTACCGGGAACTGTTCTGGCACTTATGAAATAAATTTCATCTTCAACGTTTTGCGAAACTTCGACTATTTTTGGCTCTTTTGAGAAATACATTTTTGAGAATTTTCTCTGTTTGTTCTTTATTACAATCAATTACACTCATACTAAATTTTCCTTAGAACGCCTTTCATTATACAACCTTTCTTGCAAGGAATATCCTAACAAAAACCAAATCTTATCCTCAATCTTCTCCAAGCAAATATTTTTGCCTATTTCCTCACTATATCCGGCTGGGTCTACGCAAGTTGTAGATTCTTGTAGTATGAATCCATTCTTCATACGTACAGTAACTAACGTATAAGGTTTTCCAAATTCTGTAACGGTTCTAACTACAAAGTCTTGCATGTTTTCAAGTACTTCTTGTCTTGTAACTTTTTCCATATTAATTCTCTTTTACAATTTCTTTTATCTTTAGTAACTTTGTACGATCAAAAGGAACACGGTATTTTTGACGCAAGAAATCTTGTACACTTACGTAGTATTCTTCCTCCTCCAAACTATATATCTTCTCACTTAGGTCAGGAGAATAAGCATCACGTATATCCCAAACTGCTGGAATGAGAAAATGAAAAACTCCCGATATGAATTTGCCGTTTCTTCGTAGTCTTACTACAGCGGTCAAAATATATATCGGAGTTTTCTCTATCTCTCTGAATTCATATAAAAGAGCCACTTTCATTTTACAAGTCCCTCCGGCAAATAGTTTATTCCGTAACGAGCGAACAGCGCTTGTACGCTTTCTATATTGCAACTTTTGCGGCTTTCACCGTTCTCAAAGAATTTCATATCTGAAGTTAGTCGATAACCTTTCATGATCAGTTTGAATGCTTCTTTTTGAGCGTCTGATATCTTCTTTACTACAATAGAGCGCTTGTTAGGAAGAGCAATCCATTCGTCAATTGTAAGCAGTTTCTGATTAGGTTCATCGCTCGTATTAGTTTCGGTATTCTTAACCGGAGATTTGACCGTAGAAGCCTTGGAAGCTGCCTTTTTAGCAGGCTTCCCTTTCTTCGTAGATTCTTCCCCGGCTTTAGCTTTCGCGCCGGGACGTTGTTTAAGTTCTGGACGCGTACGCCAATCAAACTTACCGGGGGCGTATTCAGTCCATACCCATTTACCATTCTTATGGAGATCGCCTACTTTCTTTGTTTCCTTAGCGGCAAACGTCTCTTTCTTGGCGGGTTTTTCTGCTTTCTTCTCTTGCTTAGTTTCTTTCTTGGCCTTTTCCGCTTCTAATTTAGCAATACCCTGAGCGGCACGAAGAGCAGTCATACGATCAAAGACAATACCTTTTATAGTCTCGTTAGTTACTTCCTTATCGCAAAAGATTTTCTCAAGAACTTCTACGTTATCCCAATTATCAAGAACTGACGTAGCAAGGGCGCGGTTCTCTTTTGCTTCTGTACGTTTCTTACTGGAGATGCTTGAAAGTTTTACGTTCTTAAACTCGTTCAGTGTTACAATACTCTGGTTAACTACTTCGTTAGCTACGTTTGCGATTGGATTTTCGATAGTTTTCATAATTCTGTATTTTTAAGTTGTTATATTTCTAACTTTGTTATGTGTTCCTTTCTAAGAACAGTACAAAGATAAGGACAATTATTGATCCTACAAAATTATTAACAAGAAATTTTCGTTTTTACCAAAGAATTTAACTTTTGTTTATAAATATCGGGCAAATCAACAATAAAAAAGTCCGATCTTCACAGACCAGACTCTTTCCCATGTCACAGTTTACCATTCGACTATTTGACTTATCAATTAAAAAAGTAATCCGGGACGCTTCCCAGAAGTCGCAACACGTAAATAAACAACTTAGTTCTTCAAACTAAAAAGAAGTTATGGAGTATCTAATAACTGGTTATAAAATTTCTTCAAGTACGTATCTAACGTAACGTTGTTCGACTTCCCTCATCGCTTCTTCATCACCGCGTTCAATCTTCGATAGATACTCAAAAGTTTTTCTCAACGGTATTCTTGCTATTTTCATCATATCCTCATACTCACGCGCAATGCGCTTTGTATTGAGTATTTCTGCCTTGTAGTTTATTCCGGCTATATCGGTACGAATGAATACCGGATTTTGTAAACAAAATGGATTGCTGGTATAAAGTTCAATTGCTATTAAAGCCGTCCGCGTTCCTTTCGTCTCTTCGTCTATCTTTATTACATACCCGTTGCGGATAATTCTATCATCATTCATCCAAATTATTTCCCTTACGCGTGCTTCCAACTCTTCGTCTGATAGGCTGCTTGCTCTACGACTCTTTGTAATCCGATTAAGACGGAAAGAGTCTATGAACTTTTGACGCGTTACTCCAAAATGTAAAATACATAAAGTCATTGTAATGATAAATACGACTGCTACAAGGGCAATAAAACTATCTTCAAAATTCATAATACTATTTTAATCGGTTAAAACTTTTGTTAATTTCTTTCTGGCGTGAAAGATACGACTTTTCAGCGTACCCATTTCTATCCCCATAATATTTGCTATTTCATCATACCTATATCCGCAAATCAAATAGTTTATTGGTACGCGGTATATTTCCGGTAAGGCGGCAATAGCACTCCGGACGTCCAGTGATCTTGAGTAATCATCCGTATCTTCTGTCAAAAGGTCTAAACGCTCAAACATACTTCTTTCTTCCTCATCCGCGTTATCTCTCAAAAACGTTTTGTTGGCGTATCTCCTATGAAGATTAATAATGTAGTTCTTCAAAATCGTATATCCCCAAGCGTTGAGATTCGTTCCGTCTTCAAATTTATCCTTGTTAGAAAGCATACGGAGTATAACATCACTTGTAACGTCACGTGCCATCTCTACGTCTCCGGATAGAAGAACCTTAGCGCGAAGTAATAACGGCTCATACAAGGCAGATATTCGATCATCCAACGTGTCTTTCATTCTGACTCTCTCTCTCTCTTAATTTCGTTACGTGACATCTTTGCATCTCAATATTTTGTACTTCCTCTTTTTCTGAATCGCTTAAACAAGAGTATACAGAAAAGGCTATGAAAACGTAAACTGCTACAAAGATCAATACGGCAACGACTCCCTTAATAGCATATTCCGTCAAAATCTCATCTTTCATAAAACGTTCGCTTATATATCCAATTCCTTTTCTTCTTGTAAGTTTTCCTCAGTAGGGTGAAAAATTCTTTGTACGAATTCTTCAATGCCATCGTCCGGTTTTGCACGATCATTACTTGCATAAAGAGCGTCTCTGAAGTCCTCCTCCGTTACTCCTTTTTGCTTAAAATTTTCCCTTATTTCTGAATGTTTGGAAACTCTATAAAATCTTGTTGAAATTTCTTCTTGAAACATATTCTCTTTCTCCTTTCTCAAATTCCCTATTATAAACCTTGTAGATCGAATATGATTTGTAAAAACAAAGAAGTCGCCAAAGACCAAAATAGCCATTCTGATAAGAAATTCTCAGGACGTACTAACTTATCCCAACGCAAACCTCCTTTTACTTCTCCAAAGCAATAGACCGTTACCGCGCAAATAAATATTCCAATCATAGCCTTTCAAGGTTTATCCCAACTTACTCTCTCCGGCGCAAACCGGAACGCGTATTGTACTTGCTTAAAAGAATGACGCCTTTTTATATCATCCCTTAGCGACTGGAATGCTAACGGGGAAATACGTACCGTTGCTTCATTGACAATCTTTATAGAACGCTTAGAGATATAATACCGCCAAAAGTATTCCTTTTCTTCTACCCAAAACGAAACGTACAAAAGAACGCTTGACGGATTTTCTTCCAAAACTTTTGCTACAATATTCATAACGACCTCCTATTTCTTTTTGTTAGTTTTCTTTTCTCCGGTATAGTAATCCCGATTACGTACCTTGCCTTGATTCTCTGAACGCTTGGAGAATATTATCTTATCCTTGGCTCGTCCAAAACCTCTCTTAACGGGCTGAAATGGTTCTTCATCTACGGGTTCACGCAAGGCTTCTGCTTCCACGTCCATACGTCCTTGACGCTGCTCTAAATCCTCCTTTTGGCGGCGAATCTTATTCAAGAACATTTCTTTTGTTCTTTGAGCGGATGTCTTTTCCTCCTCCGTTACTTCCTCTGCCTTGATGTCTTGTACTTCTCGTCCGCTTTGTTTCTCAATAGCCGTAAAGTCATAAGCCATCGTTGACGGGTATACCATCTCTGCTTGCGGATCATAATCACCTCCTATATCAACGAACTTTGCGTAGTAGGAATTATGAAGTCCGGCAATCAACTTCTTTAGATCGAATCCCATACGGGCTGCAACGCGTCCCAAAATAATTTCTTTCAGATTTATAGTCTTGAGAATTTCCTTTTGTATATGATTCTGAATAGTAGCTTCTATATTTATATCCAAAACCCCGTTAATGTTCAAAACGTCACCCTCTGCTTCCTTACGGATTTGCTCCAAAGTACGTAGCATTGCATTATACGCGTCTACGGAATTCAAAACTATATACCGGGACTTCATTTTAGAATACATCCAACATAGTTCGTCCAAACGAGGTCTCTTGTTATACAACCGTACGTCCGTTATCTTATTCCGGTATTCTTCCCGTCTCCGTTCAATCTCTATTATATGAGTCTTCAAAACTCTTTTGACATCGTCCTCTGATACGCATATTCCGTTCTCCTCTCCAAGAATCTTCATAACCTCCGGTACGGTAAACATACGCCCAAGAAGTTCCATTATGTCTTCCTCATAGGGGCTTAACTTATATCCTCTCTCCTTATCCGTCCTTTGATTCTTCCCAAGACATCCTGCTCGTCCATAAGCCTTGGCGCTTGCTGCAGACCTTTTGGCGTTCAATGACATCCACTTCTTTTTCATCTCCATGAGGTCTTCTTGTTCTTTGGTAGACAAGTGTTCTATGGCTTTGGCGAAAAGATGAGGCATAAGTCCAAGGCTTACTTCTTCCCCAGTAGAAACTATTTGGCGGGGATTGCGAAGTAGGGGATGAGAATTATACGCATACCACTTTAGGTATTCTCTTGCATTTACAACGTCCTCTGGTATAGGTATCTTTCTTCTTTCTTCCATACAATTTTTTATTGTTACGATTTTATTCGTTTTCCTCTATATCTGCGCTTCCCTTGGCGTATGGGGTTCTACGGCGTAGTCTCTTCGTATTCGGGGCGATACGGAGACGCGTGAGACGGATAACGGTTACGGGCTGATCGGGAAGTATGGGCGTGTATTCTGATATTCCCTCTACGCGCCAATCATCCTTTTTTTGTATTGCGGTCATTATCTGCATACGCCGTAGGTTACGGTATAGGAAGATACGGAAAGAGCGTTTTGAGTCTTTCCGTAATACTGCCGTGCGATCGTAGCCCTTGAGTAAATCCTTTAATTCCTTTTCACTCATATCTTTCTCTACTATCTACGTCTTTTCTTCTTTTTCCAATTCTCTATTATCTCCAAGAGTAGCGTTGATGGCGCAAAACGTTTTTCTTTCCTTTTGGCTTGATGACGGCGAAGAAGTTCTTGCGGAGTATTGCACTGACGGCTTTGTTCCTTTTTTTTCATATTCCTCTATCTATTTTATTTTTGAGTAAATTCAATAAACTCTTCTTTAGTCACTACAATGTGATTAGCGTCTCCCGGTACATATTTATAGTCTTCGAAGAGATCGCGCCATAGAACGTCAACAATGACTTCCTCTGCGGTGATCTTGCCTTGTTCCCTTAATACGTTTTCCATAATCCCGTGAGAATGCAATTTTGGAGTTCTCAAAGAAATTAATTCCGTATCATCATCTCCTTTCAAAATCGGAGTTTTAATAAGTTTTTCCCATTCCTCACGAAACTCTTTAAGTGTCATAGCAGCATTGCGGCTTTTCTTATCAATATTAGGGGATTCTGTAACTATTGATCCAGCAAAGATTTTACCTAAACAATAATACCATCTCCCAATAATAGGGCTTTTACAATAATGATTATGACGCTCAAATATCAAATTAGGAATTTCTCCAAATCCGCTTTCCTTTATCCAAGTAGATAACATATCATCATCCAAATAAGATTCATCTCCAAACATAAGGCTTGGGAGATGAAACGTATGATCAGGATTTTCCGCTGCCGTTAGACAAAGCAATACTATGTTTGATCTTAATACGGGTAACGGAAGCGGACTGCCGGAATTTGTTACCGTTGGGATACCATAGGCGCGTCCGCTTATCTGTCCTACCACGCCGTAATTTGCGCCAAAATTATTTAAAGCATAATTAGCCATCTCTGAAATGTGCGTTCCTCTAACGTCCGTTGAGAAACAAAGGATGTCAATGTTTTCTTTTTCCATAATTCTTTTTGTTTATAAATTGATTTGATCTTGTATTGCTGAATTGAGACTGAAACTATCCTTGGGATAAATTCCCTCACCCAGTCCTGTACAGAGGTCTACGTAATAGTTTTGGGAATCTTCTGATATTACCGCAGAGGGGAACTGCGGTAATTCGATATTTAAAGTTTTTCTTTCTTCCATAACTCTCTTCCTCCTTTTTAGAATTCTACAAAAATTAAACGTTCTCCGTTTCCACCCTTACGAATAACCCAAAGGTGATTTTTACCAAATCCATATTCAAAGTGTTTGATCTCTGGAGAGTGGAAAGACATAAAAGTTCTCAATTGATGTTCGGTATCTGAATTTGTAATGATATTAAGTATTTCTACAAATTCCATTGCTTCTACTGATGTTGCGCCTACTAACATGTTTTCTACTGTTGCTTTCATAATTTTCTGTATTTTTAGTTTGTTATTTCTTAATTACACTACAAAGATAGTGACTTTGAGAATATCTACAAAACTTTTGCCCAAATATTTTATGGAAATCCAAGGAATTTAACTTTTGTTAAAAGAAAAGGACTACTTTCACAAGCAATCCTTAACAAAAAGTGATAATCGATAATCTAACTTATAGAAAATTACAACAAACAATATAAACTATGCTATCTCTTTATATTCAAAACCTCTCCGGTCGCAAGTCTCCTTATTATATAGGTAATACTCCCAATGATCTATCATACAAATGAATCCTTGACAATTTGCGGTTGTAGAAATCGTAGTATTATATCCAAGCCCCTTATGAGTTATAAATGCGGTATCATTAAAGACAAGAACAACCTTTGATACTCCTACTAATTTACCGTGCGATATTACCATTACTTTATCGCCAATGGTCAGTTTTCTGTACTCCATCATAACTTAAAGGTTTTCTTCCAAGATTCATATTCCTCTTTTTCTTTCTCCGATAAAGAGAACCTGCGTATGCCTTGCTCGTATAGAAGATCAACGTAGTTATTCTCAAAATCAGTCTTAGCAAAGGACGGTATTTCTACCTCCATCTCAAACATTACGATCTTCCAAGACTTGTTTTTGATATATCCTGAAGATAATTTGATCATATGACGCATTTGAAAAACGTCCAACATACTCGTTCCTCTCAAAGCAAATTCCGGCACATACGTTATCGTAGGAGGATTATTTGCTGAACTGGGAGAAACTAACCTTTGTAGATATACTTTCTTCCCATTAGCATCCAGCGATTGCGCTAAATAAAATCTACCTTTTTGTTTTTCCATCGCTCTTAGGTTTTTCTTTGCTTCTATTAACTTTGGGGACGGGGATAAACTTTCTTGGAGGTCTTGACAATTCTTCTCCTTTCTCAATATTGAGCTCATCGTCAAGAGCTTTTTTGTTAATATTTTCCATGATTGCATTCTATTTTAGTTTTAATTTCTTGATCAAATGTAACTTTAGATACATACGTTAAATCCCTCTTGGCGCGCGTTATCGCTACGTAGAAAAGATTCTTTTCTTGCTTTATTTGCCATTCTTGGGTAGCAAACCTACTGGGGATGAGTTCAGGGCAAATGAAGAATATTTTATCATTTTCCAAGCCTTTTGCCTTATGAATAGTAGAAAGTAGTATTCCGCGTACTTCGTCCGAAAAAATGCTTTGTATTAACGTCCTCAAGCCCTTTATTGTCTCTACTTCTTCTGCTAAACACTCTATTACTTCTATCTTTTGAAGTAGGGTTTCCATCTTGGGATGCTTATCCGGTTCTTTAATGCCTTTCTTGGAGAGTTTCTCGATCAAACGTTCTTGCTCTCTTTCTAAGTTCTTCAAAAGTCCGTCAACCGTACTTCCTCCTACTTTATTTATCAAAGCAAGAATTCCCTCTCCAATCTCCTTTCCTCTGATCTTGCACTTGATCTTATTCTTTATCAGCCAAATATACGCTTCTACCAAAGGTTTAAGATTCCGGCAAAGAATCCAATCTCCATCCTTTATTTCCTTTAAACTACCCCATTTCACTTCGCCGTCCTCTGCCGTAGGGGAATAGGAAATTTGAGGAACAATTTTTTGGGCTTCCCGGACTACGTTTTTTGAACAACGGTACGATATAGACAGCGGAAGCCGGATTGCCTTGCCGTTCAAATCGGCTAACTTTTCATAAGAGTTTTCATCAGCGCCCGCAAACCCATATATTGCCTGACGTGGATCGCCAACGGTAATCAACCGCCCTCTACGGTTTATGCATTTACGTATGAATTCTTGCTGACAAATAGAAAAATCCTGAGCTTCATCGCAAAATACGTAATCATATTTTCTCATCCGTATAGAGGAATCATAGACGGGTTGATAAACCATATCCATGAAATCAAAACAAGAACGGTCGCGATTCATAGCCTCAAAAACCTCTACTGCCATCTTCTTCTCAATGTCCTCTATATTCAAATCGTATCTCTCACCGATCCATTCTACCGACTCCGACTCAGGAGGAAGTAGGTTACAACGCATAAGATCAATGATCTGAGGAATAGCATAGAGGAACCAGCCCCGTTTACGTTCGTCAATCTCGTAGTGCGCAAGTGCTTTTTCCGTTTTTATTAAAGCCTTTGCTGGAGTCATTTTTACTTTACTACCGTACCTCATTAGTATAGCTCGCCAACCGCAAGAATGAATCGTACTTATAAATACATCACGTCTCGTATTCCTTTTCTTTAACTCATCAACAATAGAGTTATTAAACGCCAAAAATAAAGAACTCTCATCAACGGGAATAAATTTCAATAATTCTAATAATGTTGTTGTCTTGCCTGACCCAGCTACTGCCGAAATATTAAGGTCACGCTGGGTAAGGTTAAAAGCCTTGTAAATTGCTATTTGATTTTTACTGGGTGTCATAATCTTCTTTTTCTATCATCCCCAACCTGCATCCAAAGGAACCATTGAGCCGTTTTGTAAAATTGACAACGCACAACGGGTGACTCGTCTATCGTAGCGTTATACATAGCAATGAATGACGTCCGGTTGGAATAGTTAGCTGATTGTTTAATTAAGAAGTCTGTTATGTTAACCCCCTCTACGGTATTGAAATCTAATGATTGCGCGGAATTAAAATAAGACTCCGTGAAATTGAATACCGAAAAGAATACACACGATCCATCCGGATTGATAATTTGTAAAATAGAACAACCCTCCAAAATAAGGGATTCTATTGCCTTTTGATAAACTAAAAAATCTGCTGCATTTCCGTTCATAATTCTCCTTGTTCTTGTAAATTCATTAGTATTTCCTTTATACGCTTTAACGCTGTTCCATATTGCACGGAGGTTACGTCAGGATTCTTCTTCAAAAAATCTGACGGCTTCATATCTTGTAAACGACTAATAGTAATCCTACGTTCCAATTCAGAAAACCCGTTTATATCCATTAGTATGCCTATTGTATCCGGCTTTTCCCTTTGACGAAGATCGGGGTGGCAAGTGTAGATCGCTTCCGTCATTTCTATTTTATCATTCACCAATGCTCTCTGATAATCCTTGAAAAATTTACGGGAAAGGGATTTGTTGAAATAAAAATAGAAGTTATGACTTGGGAGAACTTTATATTTTTCAATGCATTTGTCGAATACCAAAAAACATTCTGATACCAATTCATCGCGTGGTGGAAAATCCTCTGGGGGTACGGGTGTATTATTTAAAAGGTTAAGATAATTTGTTATATTTTTTACCACAATATCTTTCATCATACGGAATACTAAATTTCTAAACGCCAAGCGTCTGCGTTCCGTATTACCGAATTTTATCATGACCAAGAATTTATTTACCTGCTTCGGGCGGTAATGGTATTCTTTTGCGAAAATTTCGTTCTCCAAAGACATGGCGCGCTATCCTTTTTTGTAGTCGTTAAAACTTTGAACTGCTTCGTTTATCTTATACTCCTTGTAAGGTTTGATATGCTTCTCAAAATGCTCATGAGAACGTTTCTTCAACATCTCCGTCTTTTGTTCCTTAGAAGCAGAAGTATAAGCCCCATAAATATTAGATTCATGACCAAGAATTTTTACAGGCGCGCCGCAAAAGGGGCAAGTTAATTCCGGAAAACCCTCCGGTGCTTTAATCTTACTACTCCGGTTTTCGCAATTCTCATTAGAGCAAAAGCAATTGTATATTAAATCCATATTCTTTTATATTTTTTCTGTTAAACGTGCATATTCCAAGATTAGCAATGCATCTGATATCGCTAACCAATCCTTTTTATATACCAAACCAAACTCTGTTCCAACGCGCGGATAAATCTGTTGAGCTTTTTCTTTCAACTTCATCTTCCACTCCGTTGTAGTCTTTTTCCCCTTATTACCAACTTGCAAGCATTTCTGCCACTGCTGAGGTGTAACCGTAATAGTTTTTATATTACGCGATAAAAGCGCCATTTCTATGTGCCCGTAGCCACGCCCAAAATTAAACATTGCCGAACCTCCTTGGCCCGGCATTCCGCCTACTTTTTCCAAATAACAACGAGCGTTGCACTGATAGACAGAAAGTAATTTTAAGACATCTTGGGGTGTCTCCGGCATTGCGGCAACCTCCAATAACTTATCCCGATCTATGGAATAAACGACTATGCCGCCATTCTTTCCGGGATCAATTGCTATTATCTTTTTGTCTTTGAAGTATTTAATTCTTTCTTTATTTTCCATTACCAACAAAGTTTTCGGTATATTTATATACTAACTTTGTAAAGAATCAACGTACCGCGCTACTTTATTCTCTTTTACAACGTAGAGTTTATTCTTATTGTTAAAGCTATCAGAGACATTTTGGGTGATCATCAAAATCGTCACTCCTACTTTTTCCAAAACCTTTATTATATTTTCTTGTCCCTCAGAATCAATACCGTTAAAACACTCGTCAAGACAAATAAGATTCAAACCGCGACCGTTTGTAGAGAGATTTATGAGATGCTGAATGCCTAATACTCCGGCAAGATTCACTCTACCGCGTTCCCCTCCGGATTTAGCGCGGAACGTTTCCGCATCCGTCCCGTCCGTTTCTACAAACACATCTATCTTCTCCCTCACTTCTCCAGACTTCAAAACCGTAAACCCGTTTATCAATACTGAAAGGTCTACATCAAACTTCCTCAAAAATGAATTCGTTATGCCCTCTATGATCTTTATACTTTTATTAGCAAGATACGTTGAAAAGCCGGATTTTCCCATAGAAAAATTCCAAAAGCGTATCATATCTAAATCCTCCTTAATGCTCTTCATACGAGGTTCTATTGCTTCTAATTGTTCCTTTGCACGGGCGATCTTATCTTGTATAGCCTTGAGTTGAACGTTAGACTTCTTGCGCTCCTTTATTTCCTCTTCTTGACGATCGAGTTTTTTGAGTCTTTCGGTGCATTCCTTTATTTCCTCTTCTTGACGTTTTAATTTGCGTTTGTAAAGGGCTTTTTCTTCCTCAAGTCCGTCTAATATTTCTTGAGCGCGTTCTACTTCGCGAAGTTTCGCCGTTGCTTTTTCTAAAGCCTGTTTTTTTATCTTAATGGATTTTTGTCCCGCAAGAACGTTTTCCTCACTTTCCGCCAAAAGCATTTTAGTTTCCCGTACCGTCAACCCCAATTCAGACTGATTAAGAAATTTATGTTTACATTTTGGACATGTAATGGCTTCTGATAACTCCAATTTCAATTTCCTTTCAATTGTACGATCTTCTAACAAGGTGTCCTCTAAACCCTCAATTTCCCTCTTTAAACGTTTTACTTTATCTTTGACTGTTTGAGAGTCCGTTGGGACGGATATTGCTTGTATTTGAACTTCCTTTTCTTTTATCAAAGAAGTATACTTTTTTACCAAAACTGCTTTTTCTCCGGCTTCGCTCTTAATCTCTGCGCGGCGATCTTGAATTGCTCTTAAGTCATCCTCAAAAGTATTCATTTTTTCCAGTTCTTCTGCTTGCTCTGATAATAACTCTATTCTCACAGTAATCTCGTCCGCTTCGTCTGCTAAAGGCTTGTATTCTGCTTCTTTTTCCTTTAGTCTTTCCGCAAGAATTTCTAAGACGGGATTTATCATATCAGCAGACGTTATCCGGTTCATGATCTCCTTTTTATCCCCATCGGACGCTGTAAAGAACATATAACGGTTATCTTGGGAGATTATGAAATAACGCAATAAATCCTCACGCGTTATACCGATTTGCTCAAAAATATACTTATTAGCTTCCAAAACAGAAGTTAACTGAGTATTCAAAACGTCATTCTCATATATCTCTATCTTAACGGGCTTATTGCCGCGAAAGAATCTACGTACAATTCTCAAGGACTTCTTTAGAACGTAATTTTCCAAAAGGAAATCTACCATACAATCATCCTCATCGCGGTTGATGAAATTATCTTTCTTGACATCCCTCAAAGATTCATTTGTAAGAGCTATCGCAATGCCCTCCAAAAGCGTAGTTTTACCAGCGCCATTATTACCAAAATTACGGTCAGTATTATTCTTACCAAAAATAACCGTACAAACGTTGTTCTTAAACCGATATTCCGAATCTTTATGGGCAAAAAGATTACGGATTTTTATATAGATAGGATTCCACATTTTTAGCTTATTTCTTTGATTAATTCCAAACCATATTTAAACTTATTGCCCTTTATACCATTTTCTGAACAAAACTTTATAAAGTCTTGACGTATAGTACGAGAACTATGATTCAAAACTTCGGGATTTTCGCATGCCTCCATTGCTTCAACTTGTTCCTCCGCTTCATACTGACAATCTATACCGTATTTGTTTTGAATTTCGGTCATGTTCACTTTATGAGCATCAGACTTCTTACCTTTGAAAACGAACCTTATATGATCCGTTTTGTTATCTTTATACGCTTCCAAAAGTCCTAAAAGAGCTTCCGTATCATCGACATCTAACGTCTCCTTTATGTAACGGGGGAATTTACTACGTACAAATTTCGTACTTCCGTCATCAAATATGACCGTAAATCCTTTATCATCAAAACTCTCACCAAAATTATTCTGATATGCTGATCCGGTATAAATTACGTTATCAGCTAATTTACTGGCATTATGATAATGACCTATCAAAACCTTGGTCCAATCCTTAAAAAGTTTTGGTTTAATTTCTGAACTTACGCGACTTCCGTCATTATTAACAACTCCATCAAACCCAGAATGAGTTATGAGTATCAAAGGCGTATCCGCGTCTATATCCCCGTCCTTGAAATTTTCTTCGATCTGCTCTGTAACTTTTTCAAATTCTGATAACCAGCGATCATCGCCAAAGTAGGGAATAAAAGCAACAACAACACCGCTAAAGAACTTACGATACCCAACCCTATAAAGATTAAAGTAATCACTTTCATAAACTTCCAAATAACTTTTTTCACTATTTCCATCCGTCTTATCGTGATTTCCGGGAATGACGTGCATTTCTATTCCGGCTTGTTTAACTCGTTCAATTATTTCCTTAAAATCTATCAAGCATGTCAAAGGTTGTCCGCTACGATTAGTGAATATATCTCCTCCGCAAAATATACGGTTTGTCTTATATTTTCGACAAACTTCTATCAACTGATAGAAAATATTCTTTACCAAATCTCCATTATCTTTATTGAGATGAGGATCATTTATCAAAACTCCAATTGCTTCTTTTCCCATACTTTATATAACTTTGATTAATCGTCATCTTCTTCATCTTCGATACCTTGCAACAAAGACTTTTTAAGGTCTATCAAATCTTTTTTCATAGAAGCGCGAATACGGGAATGAAGAACGTTCAACATTGGATTATGTTCCCTATATAATTTATAATATTCTCTTGGCGTACTCCAAGAAAGTTTTCCTTTCATGAATGATATCTTTTTCGCTCCCTCTTTTACCAATATGCCATTTTCTAACGCATAATCAATATCCTCTTGAGAAAGAATTATTCCATATCCCAATAATATTTTTATATCCGTTTTCTTTCTACTCCCAAAGTCGTTTTTAACAACCTTAACCTCCGAAATTTGAGCAACTTCTTCATCATCAATCTTATCGTGAGATTTTAAACTCATAGAAAGTCTAAGAGTAGGCATTAAAGATACCCATTCACCCCCAGTAGATTTACGCGTTGAGATTCCCATTGTACTTTGTTCATACTGATGATTAAGCATAACGAAGTGGATAATATTCGTATACATTTCCGACATTATAAATTTAGCAAATTTCTTTGCTTCCTTAGCAAATGCCATCATCTTCTCGTTCTTCAATTCAATATCCTCTACATCCGTACCTCTTTGAAGTTCTTTATCAAGTTTCTTTATATTTTCCTCCATGGTATCCAATTCGGATTTAGATAAGGTTGCGCCTAACGAATCCCAAAGGAAAAAGAACTTTGGAGTAATTTTTTCAGCCTTTAAAATTTCGCGTGTGTCATTGATAAGTTTTTTAGTTTGAAGAAACATTGCTTCTACATACCGGATTTTTATGATTATAATTTGGTCAATAGGTAATCCCAATTGCAATGCGTAATCTTTATTATCACGGTTTTCGCTGGAAAGGATTACCGCTACTCCATCATCCGGATTTTCTTTCAAAAAATATTTCATTGCCATAAGTCCCAAAGTAGTTTTTCCACTCCGGCTCTTTCCTGCTATTTCTATAATTCCAGTAGGCAATCCAAAGGTACGTAGATTGTAATCCAAAGTGGGGCTACCTGTATGCGCCCAACTCTTTACTTCCATAAATCCGTCCTTATCGGAAAACTTTATTACATCCTCGCTGTTAAACCTCTTTACTATTTTATCGACAAAATTATTCTTCATGTTACGTGGAGATTAAAAAAGAGACAATAGCAGACTTTTCAGTATATACTATTGTCTCTCAAAATGCAAAATTAAAAAAACGCAATATTTGTATTAAAACTATTTGCCTAAGCGTTTACGGAGATCAGCCATTGACATTTTTGCGCGCGGTTTTTCTTCCTCTTCTTCATCTTCTTCTTCCTCGTCACTATCTTCATCTCCATCCTCTTTCAAGGCTTCGCGGATAGCTTCGCGCAAATCATCATCGGACATTGATTTTTTGACTGAAACGTCTAAATCATTATCTCGTATATATTTCTTCAATTCGTTACGATCTAAGTCATCCAAACCATCATCCTCGTCACTATCCGCTTCTGATTCCTCCTCGTCATCTTCTTCTTCATCCTCCGGTTCAGGCTCAGATTTTTTCTTTCCGGCTTTAGAAGTTTTCTTTGGCGCTGGTTTTTCTTCCTCCTCTTCATCATCTTCTTCCGACTCTACGACTTTCTTGGAAGTCTTTTTTGAAGCAACTTTCTTTTTAGGTTCGTCCTCATCATCCTCGTCTGAAGAATCAGCGTCATATTGCTCTTTTATTTCTTCCATTGTCGTAAAACGACTGGTTCCTTTTTGCCCTGCCTCCAAACTACGAAAAGCATTGCGAAACCGATATACGTTCAATATTGCTACTGCAATCGCCACAATAATCAAAAAAATATACACTGGAGCTAAAGCTGGATAAAAAGTCGTTAGGCAGCTCCAAGAAAAACAGTCTGCTAAATGTCCTTTACAGAATCGAATAAACGTATTAACCAATACATGCAGTACAACAAGCAGCAAAAACTCTGCTGCAAGTGTCAGCATAAGTACCCACTGTGGCTTTTCCAGAAGTACATTTCCTTTCAGCATACGATCTGATTCCTTCATCTGTTCTTTCCATTCCTGTCTCTTTCCCTGTTTTTGCTGCTTCTTCTGCTGCATGTTTTCTCCCTCCTTTGCCTGCTCATTTCCAAAACAGCTTTACTACAAACCACAGGCTGCATAAAGTACCGATTACCATACCTATTACACCAAATATGTATAGAACTTTCTGCTCTGTTTGTTTTGAAAATGTAATTCGTGTAATGACAGTTGCACCTGCTACTATTCCAAGAGCAAAGCCAATACTAACTGCCATTCCACTCACCATTATTGTAAATATAATCTTAATAAAGTCCATTTTATTCTGAGAAGGTATGCAGGTACTGTCATACCTTCCCTTTCTCCCTTCGCAGTACTCAGAATGTTAACGATGCACCTGCACTTGCTGCAATGTTAAATGCCGACATGATGATTGCCGCTCCAATAATGATATACGGAACCTGTTTTCTTCCTCTCGCTTTGCTTTCATCATCACCGATCAGGAATTTACTGCCCAAAATCAACAA
>ENA-OPAA01000029-OPAA01000029.1-human-gut-metagenome-genome-assembly--contig:-NODE-29-length-99736-cov-11.931762_pt1 | contig 99736 bp, 98 predicted proteins | sample MGYA00241049_ERZ501414 | MGnify/ENA primary metagenome ERZ501414 (study PRJEB25962, sample SAMEA2042520) | human gut metagenome | biome: human gut; feature: human-associated habitat; material: faeces... | reverse complement strand
AGGTCTTGGCTCAGGTAGTGGTATGGATGCCAATATAGCTATTGCATCTTGTGGTTTATCTACAAGTTCTGCTAATGGAGTTAATGCTCCTACTGCTTTCCAAGCATGGGAAAAAGAGTGTGAAGATACTCTTGCACTGCAAGCAGCTATCTACAATCAGTCTCTAAACTACCAAAACAATAGATTTGCTGATAGACAAACTCTGAACTCAGAGTTATTTAGCTTATGGAAGGGTCAGATTGATGCAGACTTCGGTTTGTATAAGTCTACAAGAGATGGATTTGATGTGTTAAGTGCAAAGCAGAATCAGGATGCTTTCAATCTGTATAAGTCTCAAAGAGATGCTGATGACGACATCAGAAAGGAATTAAGTGACTTGAAGGCTCAAGTAGCTATTAATGCTGCTGTAAGACCATATCAAGATAAGCTTATCCAATGTGAGATTGACAAGGCATTTACTGCTGGTATTAACTATACTGACAGAAAGACTTGCAAGGCTATTTATGGTGAAGTGTGCTTACCTAATACTCCTGTTGTAACAGGGTATGTTGGTGCTAACCAATGTGGCTGCCCAAGGGTAGTTACAGGCACTACACCTACTGCTTAAAGTAAGGGGGTAATTCCCCTTGCTTTTCAATACTAATCTTAAAAATGTATAGATATGATTCCAATAAATCAGGTAATATTAGGAGGGGACCCACTATTGGGTAATAGTATAGTAGGCAATAGTCTAGATGAGCAACTACAGCTTATTGAGAAGTATAAACAGAATCTTGAAGCTGCAAAGCAATTAAAACAACAGGTCCAACCTGTTCAGCAACCTGTACCACAAAGGATGATATGGGATGAAATAGATGCTGAAATAAGCCCTATGACAGATGAACAGAAGACAAGAATGCTTCAAGATGAAGACTATGTAGATACTTATACTAAGATACAGGATATGGTTCAAGCAGAAATTCTTGACCTTGTTAAAGGTAGGATTGAAGCTACTCCAGAAGGTAAAGAGCTATTACAAAGGCAATTGAAGATAGTCAAGAAGTTAAAAGGAAAGATTATTCAAGAGACTAATAGGGAAATGGAAATGTTTAGGAAGTTCAGGGAGTTTAGTAAGACACACCCTGAAGTGACTTATGAAGAATTTATTAAAGCAAGTATGTAATTATGATGACTATTATGCAATTAACAGAGAATCTGAAGTCTTATATTTCACTTCAGTTAGAGTCTATGGCTAAGACTAATCCTATGATTGGTTTTATGAGACCTCTTATTATAAGAGCATTGGATAAGAACTTTAGTAAAGTAAGCAAGGCTTTAGACCTTATAGCTGATAAGGATGGCAATATAGACATTGAGAATATTCTCACTGAAATGATGGAGAATTTAATGACTACTAATCCATTCACCTTCAAGACCTCATTTATTGGAGATATAGAAATTGGTGGAGGAGAGATTAGATTTAATCTTCCGTTAACTAACAAGAGATTAGTGTTAAATACAACAGATTTAGAGACTTTCAAGGAAATGGTAATCACTAAGAACTAATAATATGGATGAACTTATGATGTATGAATACCTTAAAAGAAGGGGTATGAATAGTATGAATGAACATGAGTTCATGAATAAATTTAGGCATTTTATGAATAAATATAGAAGAGATTCTGCTAGTAGGTATGATGAAGATTATTTTATGCCTACAGAAGATGATTTCTATATGAAAAGGCATGGAAGTACTGGGGAATTCATGGATGATATGTTTGGCTTAAGAGGTGAAAAATACTTTGATAGATTTGGTAATGCCAACATGAAAGATAGTAATATGGGTAGAATGCGCAGATATATGAGAGATTCTATGGATAATGAAGGACACTTTAATGAGTCTGAGGCTAGGCATCTTGTATCTGAGATGTACCATATTGAAAATGGTAGAAAGCATAGCGGAGAGAAGTTTGATATATCTAAAGCTAAGGAAATATGTGAAAGATATAGGGGGATACTTCCTACATCTATCTCAGCTAATGATGTATATGTAGCTATTAACTCTCAATATCATGATTATGCAGAACTATTTAAGAGTTGGTTTGGTGATGGCATAGAACAAAGAATCATTGAATCTGCCATTATATTTTGGTTTAAAGATGCAGACTGTAAGGCTGAGAACAAGGTGGTAGAGTACTTAAGAGAATATTAATGTGGTAGGATGGGATTAGTATCCCATCCTTTTTTTTTCATAATAATCAAAGTAATTTTATAGTTTAATAGTAAGTATTTTAATTATTCTGTTGTACAGCTATATATCTTTACCTAACTTTGTACTATATTAAAAAGTAAAAGGTAGAAGAGTATGGAAGAAGAACTTAGTTTAGATAACATCTTAGGGGCAGAGGAAATTGAGAGTCTGTTTGTAGAAGATGAGGATACACAGGGTACCCCACCTGCAAATGGGGAGCCTCCTAAGAAAGAGGAGGAGCCAAATAAGAATAAAGAAGAAACTACTGAGGTTGTTGATGTAGATAACTTATTTACTGATACACTAGAGAGCGTAGGTAGTGGAAAAGAAAATACAGAGGGAAAGGAAGATACCATTCCTAAAGGGGATGGCACTTCTCCCAAAAACTTCTACTCTTCCATTGCCAAAGCCTTGAAAGAGGAAGGTATCTTCCCAGACCTTGATGATGAGGGCTTATCTAAGGTCAAAGACCCTGAAGACTTTAGAGATTTAATTGACCAACAGATAAAGGCAGGTCTTGATGAAAGACAGAAAAGAATTGATGAAGCCTTGAATGCTGGAGTCGAACCTACAGAGATTAGAAAATATGAGAATACTATAAACTTCCTTGGTTCTATTAAGGAAGAAAATATCTCTGATGAAGATGACAAGGGAGAAAAACTTAGAAAAGACCTGATTTATCAAGACTTTATCAATAGAGGTTATAGTAAGGAAAGGGCTGCAAGAGAAGTGCAGAAGTCTTTCAATGCTGGTACTGACATTGATGATGCAAAAGAGGCTTTGAAAAGTAATATTGACTTCTTCAAGGATAAATATGATGAACTTGTCAATGAAGCTAAGTCAGAAGCAGAACAGGAAGAGAGAGAAAGAAAGGAACAGGCTGAAAAGCTTAAATCATCAATCCTTAATGACAAGGATGTGTTTGGGGATTTATCAATAGATAAATCAACAAGACAGAAGATTTATGATAACATAGCTAAGCCTGTGTATAAAGACCCAGAGACAGGAGAGTACTTTACTGCTATCCAAAAGTATGAGATGGAGAACAGAACAGACTTCCTAAAGAACATTGGGTTACTTTTCACACTAACTAATGGCTTTAAGAACCTTGATGGTTTGGTGAAAGGTAAAGTAAAGAAAGAAGTAAAGAAAGGTCTTAGAGAGCTGGAACATACTCTCAACAACACAGCAAGAACCTCAGATGGTAATCTGAAGTTTGTTAGTGGAGTTGACGAAGACCCTGAGTCTTTTATAGGAAAAGATTGGAAAATAGATATTTGATATGGGAAAACCTAAAAGAGTCATAGTATGGGAAGGAGATACTAGTAATCTTCCCAATAGGAATGAAAAAAAAAATATAGTATACCCTAGTCCTAAACTAGGGTCTATGATTGAATGTTTTGAAGATACTGTTAATCCTAGTTTACCTTATAGGATAACATTTAATCCGCAAGAAATTAAATTCATACAAGTTACAAGGACAAGTACTTTGAAACAACTTAAGGGTTCAAATATAAACTTCAGTGCGTTAATACATACTAGATTTAATAGTAACACTATCAAGTATCCTAATTGGGGTGTTTGGGCCGCTGATAGTGGCACTATTGTAACTCCGGGGATATGGCTATGTTATACAAATTCAAATGTTAAAGTTGAGATAGAGGTAATTCCATGTGTTGAGTCAATAGAATTAGACCAAGTTGAAACTCCTGCTATTTCTATTAGAAAACTTAGTTCTAAGTTGATATTTGAAACCTTGACTTATAGTAGGATGCAATGGAATGCTGATAATTCGGGATGTGTAACTCACTTTGGAAGCTGTATGCAAATTCCTATAATATTTTATAGGATTCCAGATGGTAGGATAAGTTGGACGAAATGTTCTGTTGAGAACATAAGAAATTTTATAGAAAGCAAGAAAGAAGCATTAGTAGTATTCTGCTGCCCATCACAGTATGATGCGGATATAATTACTGACTTCAATACTAAATTCGTTCAAAAGACATATGAACAATTAGGTATTCAAGATTTATATGAAGAATATTTAGAACAATCTAAATAGAGAAATTACAACTTTAATTATTTAAATAAAATTTTATGGCTGGAAAACTAGGTAAGTTTCAAATGGTAGGCTTCCAACACTGGAAGGGCCTAACAAAAGAAAACCACCTTGGCTCTATCTTTCAGTTAGCCCCACAGAAGGCTACAAACCTAATGGTGCAACTGTTAGCTTTTTACAGAGGAAAGACACTTGACACATTCCTAAATCAATTCCCAACAAGAGAGTTTGAGGATGACAATGAATACTACTGGGATGTTATTGGTTCTTCAAGGAGAAACATTCCTCTTGTAGAGGCAAGAGATGAAAATGGTACTGTTATTACAGATGCCAGTGGTATGGTTGGAGTAGGTACTGCTCCCTTCTATTTGGTATTCCCTGAGGATTGGTTTGCTGATGGTGAATACATTGTAGGTAATCTGAATGAAATCTATCAGTTCAGAATACTTGGAGACCCAAGAATGGAGGGTACTAATGCAGTATATAAGGTAGAGCTTGCTGGTGGTAACACAGCAGGTGTCCCTGCTGAAAGATTACTTGCAGGTGAAAGATTCTCAGTTGAAGCTGCATTTGTTGAGAAGGAACTTTCAAGAAAGGTTGGTGATGTAAGATTTACAAGCCCTGTTTCTATGAGAAATGAGTGGTCTGTAGTAAGAATCCAACACAAGGTTCCAGGTTCTATGTTGAACAAGAAGTTGGCTGTAGGTATTCCTATTGTTAAGGAAACTGAGGGTAGATATACTAAGTCAGTTGCTACAATGTGGATGCACAATGTAGATTGGGAAGTAGAACAGCAATTCTCTGAGTACAAGAACAATGCACTTGCATTTGGTAGAAGCAACAGAAATGCCAATGGTGAGTACATGAACTTTGGTAAGTCTGGTAATGTTATTAAGACAGGTGCTGGTCTGTTTGAGCAGATGGAAGTTGCTAATACTATGTATTACAACACATTCAGCTTGAAGCTTCTTGAAGATGCTCTATATGAGCTTTCTGCTTCTAAGTTAGACTTTGAAGACAGATACTTCTTGATTAAGACTGGTGAGAGAGGTGCTATTCAATTCCACAAGGAAGTACTAAAGACAGTATCAGGTTGGACACAATTTGTTCTTGACAATAGCTCTATTGGTGTTATTCAAAAGACTCAATCTAAGTTGCACCAAAACTCATTGAGTGCTGGTTTCCAATTTGTTGAGTATAAGGCTCCTAATGGTGTCAGAGTTAAGATTGATGTAGACCCATTCTATGATGACCCAGTAAGAAACAAGATACTCCATCCAAATGGAGGTGTTGCATTCTCTTACAGATATGATATTATGTACATTGGTACTATGGACCAACCTAATATCTTTAAGTGTAAGATTAAGGGTGACAATGAGTACAGAGGTTATCAATGGGGTCTAAGGAACCCATTCACAGGTCAAAAGGGTAATCCTTACATGTCATTTGATGAGGATTCTGCTGTAATTCATAGAATGGCTACTCTTGGTATCTGTGTTCTTGACCCAACAAGAACTATGTCACTAATCCCTGCAATTCTACAGGGCTAATGATAAAAGGGGAGTAGGATAAGCTCCTACTCCCCTTATTTTATTTTAATAAATTAAGGAGAAGATATGGCAGAAAAGAAAATGGAAGAGAAGGTGGATTATACTGTACCTGACTTTGATACAGACAATACAGAGACTCCACTTCAGGAAGTACCAAAAGAAGAGGCTACTGTAAAAAGCCCTGAGAAGACACAAAAGAAAGTAGAGGTATCTGATGATGCCTTAGTTAGTTGTCTGAGAAATGAGAGAATTATTGTAAGACATGTGCCTAAGCTGACAGGTATGTGGGGTAATAACCCTAAGCATGTATTATCAGGAGGTATGGCAGAAGGTGCAGTTAGAACATTTGTAGTACCAAGATTATCTTCAGGTATGTTTGTCAATGTCCTTACAGACAAGGAAAAGGCATTTCTTGAGGAAATAATGGGTCTTGAATACAATGCACTAAGTATCTACAAGAAGGTGGATAACTTCTGGGATGATTCTAATGAGAATGGTATCAACAAGGTAAGATTGACAAAGCAGGATAACTATTTCAATCTATCTGACCCAGAGGATTATATCAGATATAAGATACTATTAGCTAATAAGGATTATATTGCCCCTTCATTGCAGGCATTACAAGACACTCCTAAGGCTACTTATCAGTTTGTTATTATTTCTGAGGGTGAAGAGACTAAGGTCGCTAAGAATAACATGAGCAATACAATGATATGCTATAAGGAGTTTGGTAAGATTGAGAATGATGTTGATACATTAAGAGTTATTGTTGAGACTATTGATGGCAGACCTACATCACAGACTGCTAAACTTGAATTCTTACAGACTAAGATTAATAACTTGATACAGGCTGACAGCAAGATATTCTTGAAGGTTATTACTGACCCAATGCTTTCTACAAAGGTTCTTATCAAGAAAGCTATAGAGGCTAATCTGATTTCTAATAGAGGTAATTACCTATACTTGAGAAAAGATAATACTCCACTTTGTGAGACTAATGAGGAGCCTACATTAAATATAGCAGCTAAATACTTAAATTCTCCAAAGCATCAAGAAGTCTTATTTTATCTTCAAGCAAAATTAAAATAAGTAAGAAAACATTTGAGAGTTTAGTTGAAGTAATAAAGAAGAAGATATGGATATTAAAGAGTTTTCCAATGAATTTGATGTATTATATAATAATATAATGAGTAATCAAGCTCCTGGTCTTGATGAATATGAAAAGTCAGTATTTTTGACTAAAGCTCAAAATGAATTAATTAAGAACTATTTTACTTCAACACAAGGGGGAAATAAGTATCAGGAAGGATTTGATGATTCAAAAAAGAGACAAATAGATTTTTCTACTCTTATAGTCAATAGAGCTTGTCCACTTAGAGTACCATCAGATTACTATGATAATAGTATTACAGAAGGATTAACTTTTACTGGTAATTTGTATGGAACTGCTCCTGAAGCTCTTATATTTGGTGATACATCATTTATTAAAAGTATTTTACTTGTAGTCTCAGAAAGAATTCTTGTAAGGAATGTAAAAGATGGTCTCAGTGATAAATTTTATCAGGTAATTCCTATTAAACTAGTTGAACTTCAAAGAATACTAAGTAAGCCTTATGGAAGGCCATTAAAGAGGCAAGCTTGGAGAATCTTGGAGACTTTTAATGAAGAGGAAAGTGATGATTCTCTAGTAGACTCTAATGGGAATGGATTTAGATTCATCTTGCATGATGAGGATAAACCTTATTTAATCCCTGATGGAGGAGAAATAGAGACTCAGGAAGATGTAGGGGTAATATATTATGTAACATACTTAAGAAAACCTAAACCTATAATTCTTACTGACCTAGTAGGTCTTACTATAGATGGAGAATCTATGGCTAGTACTAGTGAGCTAAATAGTGAACTACATCCTGAAATACTACAGAGAGCAGTAGAATTAGCTAAGTCAGCTTATATAGGAGATTTGAATAGTACTGTTGAATTAGGTAAAAGAAGTGAGTAATGACTACTGAAGAATTTTCTAATGAGTTTGACACCTTACTAAATAGTTATTCTAATGAATATTCTATTAATATTGATGAATATGAGAAATCAATATTCTTATCACATGCTCAAGAAGAAATATTATTAGAGCTATACAATGGTAAGAACCAGTTTGAAGATTCATTTGAAGGGACTGAAGAGATTAGAAGGTATCTTAGTAACTTAGTAAAGACCTATACTACTACTAAGAAGGAAGAGGATATTACTGGACTATCAGATAAGTCTGTATTCTTCAAGTTACCTGAGGATTTATGGTTTATAGTTTTTGAATCAGTGAAGCTTGAAGATGAAAGATTAGGGTGTAAGAATGATAGGCATGTGCTTGTAGTGCCTACTCCTTTGGATGACTATTATAATGTTTATAATAATCCTTTTAGAGGTCCAGGGTCTAGAAGAGTAATAAGATTAGATTCTGATAATAGAATAGTAGAACTAATATCAAAATATAACATAGGAAGTTATCTAGTTAGGTATCTATCTAGACCTAAACCAATTATATTGGTAGATTTACCATTTGGATTAAAAATAGATGGAGAAAATAAAAGAATGGATTGCAGTCTACACCCTGCATTACATAGAAAAATACTTGATAGGTCAGTTAAGATAGCTGCAACTATTAAAGGATTAATTACAAATAATATGAAATAAACTAATAGAAAAATCTTATATAGGATTTATCTAAGAATATTGTTAAACTAAATAATTATAATTATGAGTGTTTTCTCAACAAATCAAGTAAGACAACTTTATGTAGCAAAAGAAGTTAAATCTCATCATGTGCTTGCATCAGATGGTGCTGGCTCTATTGCATTGATAAGTGATAATAAAAAGAGCCATCTATACTTTGAATATAAGGGTGCTGATAACTTAATGAGAAGTGACATTATTGACGTAAAAAATATCTTATATGCTAAGCCTACTGACCCAAAGGCTATGGAGAGAAATTTAAAGTCAGTAACAGTAACCCTAGATTCTAGTGTCAATGGAGGTGCCCCTGTTGCAGGCCAAGATTACATCCTTAGAATTGCTTTTAGACAATATGTCGGCATGTCTGATGAAGACCAATACTTCAAGTATGGCATGGTGCATGCCTATGCAGGAATGAATGCTGATGAGTTCTATAAAACCCTTGCACTATCAATTTCTAGGAACTTTAGTAGAGAAGTTACACCATTAATTAAGATTGAAGTACATAGTGCAGCTAAGGGTGCAAATAAAGGTAATTTTACTTCAGGGTATATGGAAGTAACTCCGTCTACTAAGGATAACGGTAAAAGTAATGAAACTAATCCATACTATGCTACTGATACTTTAGTAGATGATATAGATGGAATTAGAATTACTGAAGTAGAACAGCCTTGGAGGCTTGGAATAATAGCACAAACTCCAGTGTATTTTACTGTACAACCAACTACAATATTTGTTGATGGAGATGATAGGACTTGGGGTACAGTTGTTGAAGGAGTGAATGGTACTGTTGGTAATGGTAAGAATATTGCTGACCTTGAGTATTTCTGTATGGGTGAGAGAGGAGATATTTATAGAGGAATTGGATTCCCTAATAATATTATCACTACTTATCTTGTAGATCCAAGTAAGACTTATTATACACTTGATATACACTATGCTTATGTAGGAAGCAATGAAGCAGTACAGAAGTCAGAAAAGACAATCACTATTGTTAGTGCAGTCAAAGATGATATTAATAGCTTGATTACTGCTTTCAATACTGCTACTGGTCTTAACATTGCAACATTTTCTTAATAAGAGATAAGGAAAAGAATATTAAAGGAGGCCAGAGCCTCCTTTTTTTTTAATTTATATGGTATGATAAAATTTAGTACGTTAAAGGTTTCTGATGATTGCAGGCAATTAACAGTCAAGGTTTCTGTAGAGCCATATTCATTTTATAAAAATGTTTATATTGATTCTATAATTATAGATACTCAAGATACATTTACTGTATCCGGCCCCTCATCAAATAATGTATACATGAAAGAAGTAGAGGGTAATTCTAAAGAAGTGACATTAATTATAAGCAAAACTGATTTTAATACATTAATAGATTTTAATAAAGACCTGTTTTTTGTATATGTAACTATTAAAGGCACAGTAGAGCCTGATACTCCATGTGGATATGATAGATATTATGACTTGGGAGTTACCATGAATACACGTAGTCTATATGAATCATTAATGTATTATATTAGACAGATTGATAAAACTTGTAGTGTTCCAAAGGATCTTATAAATAAATACCTCCAAATAAAAGCTTTTACCACATCCTTAAAGACAGGAAATTATATTTTAGCAATAAAGTATTGGAATAAATTTCTTAGATATGGGATAATTACCAATGAATCTAAGGGAAACAAATGTGAGTGCTCACTATGGATAGAATAGATAATATATTAGAAAAATCATTAGCTACGTACTTTAACACTTTGGTAAGTACTGGGTATATATGTTATAATGATGTGAATAAGTTATTATTCCTATCTATGATAGAGGAAATTACTAGTGGACCACTATCACATTATGTAAGTGATAGCGACTATAATTCTATAAATAATGCCCTCTATTGTATATACGGTACTACTTGCATAATACCTTATCCTAAAGCCAAAGATTCTCCAGTAGGTGTTAATGGAGATTTAGAGTACTTGAGAATAACTGAAGATGATATAATTAGGTTTACACAACAAGATGAGCCTAGAATATATTCCATATAAGTTATATATTTGTTTATTTAAATAAATCAGCTAAAACTATTGCAATATTAATTATTAATGATTATATTTGCAATAGTTTTTTTTATCATTAATGAATATATATAACTATGACTTATAGAGAATTAGTTTATTTATGCTTAGATGAGACAAAGAATATATCTGATGATTCTACTTTTAATGAGAATCATGTTATATCCCTGTTAAATAATTATAGAGTATTTCTTATAAGGCAAAAATACTCTGATGTTAGAAAGCATATATCAGAGAGTAATTATCAAACTATATGCTTGGATTTGAAACCCTCATCTTTCCCTTATGATTCTTGTAATAGGGAGTATCTTGTGAGTAAGGATGAGCTACCTAATATATTAAATATCAGTAATACTAGGGTTTTTCCAGTAAATTTTTATCAAGATACTATAACTTTCATAGGAAGAGATAGAATGAAGTATGTAGGACATAACAAGTATTTACAGAATATAATATATTGCTCTTTAGCTCCAGATAATCATTTATATCTGATTTCTGCGAATCCTCAATTTCTTTATCTTGAAAAAGTAAAGGTAACTGCAATATTTGAGGATTCTAATAAAGCCTCTGAACTAGCGTGTGATGATAGTGAGTGTGATATATTAGATAGGACATTTCCAATTGAAGGAAGTCTTGTGCCACTACTAGTGGAATTAGTAGTAAAGGAGTTACTAGGTGCTAAGTATGTTAAGAAGGATGAGGAAAATAATGCCAAAGATGATTCATCAGAAGTAACAACTAAATAATGGATATAGTGCCTTATCAAGGCAAGAAGATAATTTAAGATTGGGAGGTGAAGCATGACTTATGAGGAATTTAAGTCTAAAGTTCAGCATCTGAGTAGTTCAAGAAAACATAAAGTTACTAACTCAATTGGAGTTTACTCATCTTATAAGTGGATAAGAAAGAATAATTGGCTTAATATAGGAAGATGTCTTACAGAACATGAGTTCTATAGTATTATAAGGAAAGTCAATGATTATTTAGCTGATAGTTTCCTTCATGGTAATGATATTAAGTTACCACATAGAATGGGCAGAATAGAGCTAAGAAAATACGATGCAAGAATTAGTTTTGATGGTAAGAAAGTTAAAACCAATCTACCTATAGATTGGGATAAAACTCTTAAATTATGGTATGAAGATGAGGAAGCCTATAAGGAAAAAACACTGGTTAAAGTGGAGGAAAAAGAAATCTTTAAAGTCTACTACAATAAACAACTAGCAGATTATAATAATCAGGTCTTCTATGAATTTAACGTCAATAGAGAGCTGAAGAAAAGATTAAAGCAAAGAATAAAAGAAGGAAAGTTAGATGCTTTTAAATTAAATAGAAATGATTAAAGAATATCAATATACAAATATTAGAAGGGTACTTGATGAGCTACATAGGCACCCTCTACTTAGTGATTTGACACTAGAGCAAGTGGTTTCCTATATAGTATCATTCATTGGTATATTTGGTATGCCAAAGTTATATCAAGATAAAGAAGAGGTTCTTCATATAGAGGACTTTAGAGCTAAGCTTCCTTGCGGTTTAATATCTATTAATCAAATTAAGGAATGTGAAACTGGCATCTGTCTTAGAAGTATGACAGATACTTTTATGCCAAGAGAGCATCATGACAGAGTTACAGGATATAGATTACCCCAAGAATTATCCTTCAAAACACAAGGACAAGTGTTATATGTGTCCTTCAAGACAGGAGATGTGCTAGTATCATATAAGGCGATTCCAATAGATAAGGATGGGTTTCCTTTACTTATTGATAACCCTGTGTTCTTAAAGGCTCTTGAAGCTTATATTAAAAAGGAAGAGTTTACTATCCTATTTGATATAGGCAAGATTACACCTGCTGTATTGCAGAATACTCAGCAACAATATGCTTGGTTAGCAGGCCAATTACAGTCAGAATTTACAATACCTTCTATATCAGAAATGGAAAGTATTAAGAATAGTTGGTGCGCCCTAATTCAAAAAGTAAGTGAGTTTGATTCAGGATTTAAATCTTTAGGAGATAAGGAGAAAATAAGATTACAATAATATGAAGAAGATAGATTCACACATAATAAGAGGAATGACAAAAGATGCTGCTGTAAGTATTTTTAAGCCTGATATGGCTATCGATGCCCATAATATAAGATTAGGAATTGATTCAGATAATTCCTTATATACCATATCAAATGAAAAAGGTACAGGGAAAGTAGACATTAATTGGTCTGGTGCTATATGGAATGAGCAGAATATTACATCCATAGAAGGAACTATATTAGGCAGCTGTTATATTGATAAATACCTTGTTATATTCACAAAAGGAGTCAGCGAAGATACTATCTACAAATTTGAATATTCAGATAATATCTTTAATGCCTCAATATTATATAGAGGAAATCTTAACTTTTCGATTAGTAATCCAATAGAGTGTATTGGGCATGTTGAAGGAGAGCAGATAATAAAGGTATATTGGGTAGATGGAATAAATCAACTAAGATTTATTAATATTCTTGAAGAGCATAATGGTAAAAATTCCAGTATGTTTGATATTATACCTAGTATAAATAATACTGGGACATTTACAGTAACTAATAATCCAAATGGAGGACAATTTGATTCTGGGGTTATACAGTATGTAGTTACATACATTGATAAATTTGGCCAAGAGTCCAATATAGCTTATGTGTCCCCCTTATATTACACCTATAAGGGTAATAGAGCAGGAAGTCCTGAAGAGTCTACTTCAAATAGCTTTGTAATTAAAGGAGTAGACCTAGATACCTCCTTTAATTATGTAAGGGTATATTCTATATTTAGAACATCATTGGATAGTGAACCAATAACTAAATTAGTTAATGAGTTTCCTATAAAGAAAAATAAAATATTAGTATCAGAAAGATGGGAGGAAAATACTTACCCTGAAAGCAGAGAAGATGATATTATACTTACTGAGCATCATAGTTTCTATATTTGGGATGATGTAAATCCAGAATCTATGACAGTAGAGTTACTTACACGTGATGCAAGCATTTCTACTCCTACCCTTAAGTATAGAAGCATGAATGACCTTCAAACCATAGCTTATGCAGAAACAGAGGGGTATTGGGATTTTTATGAACAAAATACTGTAGCACCTGATGTGCAGGTTGAACATAAATACCTACTTGAGCAGTATTTTGCAATACTTGAAACAGATTCTTTTACTACTAAAGAAGAGAATAAAACTTCTGGATGGGTAACTGAAGCAGACCAAGCTGAATTAGAACCTACTGAACCTAATACATCTGTCCAACAAGAATGGGTCCATCTATCAATGAAGAGGGCACCTAGTACAACTGAAATTGGAGGGTCAGGTCCAGCAGGAGGATGGTTAGTTGCTAGAAGGTATTATGATGAATTGGAATCAGAGTTTGAAATAGAAGTATATAAGCAATATACAGCAGAGGGGGCTAAAGAGGCATACCCAGATACAGGGTCTTCCTTTACCGACCTTGTATATGATAATAATTCATCATTAGACCCCCTATTAGGTCAGGTAGTATATAGTTACAATAAAATGACTAATAGGCTCGAAGTCCCTAAGAATGTAAGAATATCTACTGACTATACATCAGGGGAGTGGGAATCTTTTAAGAAGGGTCAAATAGCTCCTCGTATATATATAGTTAAAAGTTCTGGATTTAAAGACCCTGTCCAAACTCCAGACTATGATATACTACTTGATGAAGGTAACCCTCTTAAAAATTGGGGAAGTCCATACAGAGGAGATTATTTAAATAGGAACTCAGAACCTTTATACATAGCTGTAAAAAGTGAAAGATTAAAGAATTTTATAGTATATAAGGATGGTAGTCCTATACAATACTATAAAGAGAATAGTAGAAAAGGGCAGGAATATACAATTATAGGAAAGATAACTAAATGGAAATGGAAACCTATAGCTAATAATGAATACTTCAAAAGAAGATTTGCAGCTTATATAGTCCCTCCCCCATATAATAATGGTACTGAATCTTCATCAAAAGATTTTAGAAATAGTTATGGCTTTCTATATATCTCATCTGGGAATGTAATAAAATATCCACCGAGTGAATCCTATGGAGAAAACCCTCCAACAGATGATTGGAATAGAGGATTTGATTGTAACGAGTTTCCACAAGAAGCTTCTAATGCTTTTATAACTCCATTTGGAGTTAGAGAATATAAAGGCACTAATTGGTATTTATTTGACGGAGGTTATTATGGATATAGAGCTTATGACGGAAGAAAGGAAGGAAAACCAGTGTATCCAATACCTAATGTAACCAAAAGTATAGTTACAAAAACTTGGAAGCAAATAATACATGAAGCTGTATATAGGGATTCTATATCTTTTGAAATAATAGATTCAGGTAGAGGAGAATCTGTAGATCCAACGGAGATACTCCTTAAAAATAGAGAGATATTTTATCCATATACAATGGCTGTGAAAAATAATGTTTTATTTCTTGGGAATATAAAGTTATCTGCTAGTACATTAGATAAAGAACTATTAGAGTCATTGAAGGAAGACATTTCAAAGCACTTGGAGAGTAGCCTGCCTTTTATTGAGCAATATGTTGAAACTGATGTATTATTAGAAAGTTCATCGCAGCACACTTCTTATTATAGCTATAATAATCAGCTTAGATATGATTCATCAAAGATAAAGGGATTTAAGTACTTAGATACTTATCGGTTAGGTGTACAATTTAAAAATTCACATGGAATATGGTCTCCAGTAGTATACATTTCTGACTATAAGATAAAAAACCCTCCTAAATATTCTACGATACTTTATGATGGTAAGAATGAGACTAGAGATTGCTTATGTAAGAATACTATAATAATGGAGCTACCTACTACTGTGAAGGACTTAACAGATAAGGGATTTATATCTGCAAGGCCTGTGGTGGTCTTTCCTACTATAGCTGATAGAGATTGCATAGCACAAGGAGTAGTATGCCCTACTGTATTTAATGTAAAGGATAGGGCTAATCACTCACCTGATGTACAAGCATCATGGTTCTTTAGACCAATGGCTCCAGTTGATATAGGAGAAATAGTGCCAGAACATTCCGAGTCTGCAAATTTATGGTATTATGATGTAGATACTCTATGGAAAAATGTAAATGACTTAAGTGATAAAGAGAAAAAAAGATCCACTATATCACAATGGTACACATCTGGTATGGACTACTATGATGAAGTTAGTAGTAGTATTAAGCAAATTGATACATCCAAGTCTGGAGCAGTAACTATAAACCAAGGTAGTTGGATTGAATTTAGGCATTGGTATCCAATACCTGAGCAAAGAAGTAGATGTAGTGAGATTCAGGGAATACTTCTTCCTGATTATAATATGTTTACTATGAAGGATTCACCCTTCGCAGATATTAGTAATGAACAAGCTTTAAGTCTCTATGTTGAAAATAGGTCAAACCATTTTGGTATAGATGAAAATGTGGTCACACTTAATTCTCCTGAACTAGAATTTAATGAATCTATTGCTTCTACAAATCTTGATAATGTCAAGTTTAGAATTATAGGTATGATACCAATACAAGGAAACCAGTCCAAAATAAGCTTGGAATTGTCTAAACCTACTGGCACATACACTAATCATCCAGGTATGTCATTTCCTGGTCTCGTTGAAGTAACTAGTGACCAAAGAGGTCCATTAGGATGGAGATCCTTAGCATCTTCACCCAGTTTTATAGACAAAATACAGTCTAATGATGATGCTACTAGTTTTTATATAGCTGCATGTACAGTATACCCATGGCAAAGGGCAGGCTCTTTCTCTACTACGGGTGATGATAGGTCAGTACTCTCAAAAAAGATAATATCTAATCTCAGATTTTCTCCTTTTAATACTTATCTTAATGAGGCATGGAATACCAAGCTTAATCTTAAAGGTGTAGCAGTGTTCAATTCTGAAAATATTGAATTAGAGAAGATAGGAGAATTAAACTATTATGGTAATGTAGATACGATGCTATTAGCACCAACCTATTCAGGGAAGGGTAATACTTATTTAAACTTTGGTGATGAATATAATGACTATTATCTACAAAGAAAGGAAAGAAATGTAGAAGGATATTATCTAACATGTGGATATAGGAAGAATGAATATTTTGATATAGAAATTGCACCCGGATTAACTCAGCCAGTTCCTCAAGAAGTTACATCTGACCTTCAGAATGTAATGTGCAATGGCCCCTTAGGTATGGGATATTTCTTTCATGATAAAGTAAAGTTCACTAATTATCCAAGAATAAGTTATAAATCTACTCCACACTTTGCAATTGGATTAGGTTATGATGAGAATCAAGCTGAAATTCTTCCAAGAGTAAAGAAGGGCAATGAGGCAATAAATATGGTGAGTATTTCTCAAGGCTCATCAGGCAAAAACAGATTCTTTTCAACTCCAAAGGTACATAGTTTAAATATTAGTGTATTGGAAGGTACTAATACTGAACTCATGTTTTATATGGGAAGGTGTTCGGGATTTCTATACCTAGGTGAGTTATATCATGAGCCTGTTAATAGGTTTGGGGGGACTTCAGACTCAGCAATACAAAATAATTCATGGGTAGTTGGAGGTAATGAGGTTACTCTTAATGAGTCAGATACGAAAATAAAGCTTGTATGGAGTGAAGGTGATACTTATGTTCAAAGATATGATTGTCTAAAAACATATCCCTTTAGTGAAGAAAGTACCAACCAACTTGTAGAGGTACTCTCCTTTATGGTAGAAACTAGGATTAATCTTGATGGTATATATAGTAAGAATAGAGGCTTAAAAGATAATACCTCTATAAGGCCAACCAACTTTAATAAGAGAAACAGTGTATATGATCAGGGTAATGACTTTTTTACCTATAGGGTTTATGATGATGAACTACTTAGTAATACTTTATTTCCAAGTGAAATAGTATGGTCCTCTCCTAAAATTAATAACAGTAACATTGACCAGTGGACTAATATATTATTATCTTCTTCCTATGATATAAATAGTAGAAGTGGGTCTATTGAATCATTAAAGGTTCTAGATGATAATGTTTACTGTTTTCAAGAAAAAGCTGTAGGAGTGCTATTATATAATAATAGATCCTTACTCCCAGTCTCTGATGGAGTACCTGTTGAAATTAGTAATGGTACTCAGATGCAAGGAATAAGGTATCTAAGTCAGACTGTAGGATGTCAAAATAAATGGTCTACTGTAGTAACACCTAATGGCATATACTTTATGGATGGCAATACCCAGTCTATATACTTGATAAATCAAAATAGTGTTACCAACTTGACTGATAATCTTGGTATGGTTTCTTGGATAAATAATCAGGATATATTTACTAAATATTCTCCTAAAGATTATAAAGGATTTACTGTAATGTATGATACTGGACTGGGAGACTTATATTACTCAAATGCTAAGGAATCCCTAATGTATTCAGAGAAGTTGAAACAGTTTGTATCCTTTATGGACTATTCCAAGATTGACGGATATTTTAATATGAAGGGAGATATGTATTGTATACGTGATTCTAATATTTGGAAATTACACGCTGGGGAATACAATAGTTTCTTTGGAAGTGAGAAGGGATATAGTATGTCTTTTATATCTAACCCTAGCTTTAATAATGATAAGGTATTTACTAACCTTAGTGTAAGAGGTGACTTTTTTGAAGGTGATACATTACTTACAGAATTTCCTTTTACAACCATAAAGGCAGAGAATGAATATCAAATAGCTGAATCAGGGCTTGAAAATAGAGGAATGGGTATACCTTCACCATTAAAGAGAAAGTTCAGGCTATGGGGTATTAATATTCCAAGAATAAATGGAGGTAGAGATAGAATAAGGAATATGTGGTCTAAGATAACTTTATCTAATAATAGTCCAGGAACGAAGAAAATGACTATTAACTCCTTTGATGTAATTTATTACATGTAATTATAATAGTAGGCAGATTAATCTTTATAATAGATTAACTTTGCCTACTATTATTGTTTTATATAATCTGTTGTACATATAAGTTATTTTTTGTATTTTTGCATAAGTAAATAATTATATTATGAAAAGAGACAAGTTATATACTGTAAATAAGTGGAATAGGAAATTATGGGATGGAGGAGTTATACCTATAGATAATTATATTGAAGGAGACACTCTTAATTTCCAAGCTAGAATGTCTAATACTAAAGAAATGCTAAATAATAAAACTATAGACCCTATATCCATTAAAGGTATAAATGATGCAAATGGTATAAATGATACCAGTAATATTGGAGATGTAGTAGGCATGGCTTCTACTGCCCTAGGGATTGTTGGAACAGCAAAACAGAATGCACAGATAGACAATACTGCTGTAAATAGAATTGAAGATACTATAGAAGAGAATAATAATGCAACTGCATCTGCTTCTAGTTTTGACACTCTTGAAGACCAATGGGCATTATGGACTCCTCAAGAAAGCATATCATGGAGGGATATAAGAGGAGGCAATGCAGGAAGTGCATTAAATTCTGCGTTTAGTGCAGCTTCTAGTGGCGCATCTATTGGGTCAACTCTTGGTCCTATAGGAGGAGCTATTGGTGGTATATTTGGAGGATTAGCATCAGGAATAGGCTCTCTAGTAGGTAGAAGGAGAGCTAAGAAGAAAGCAGCTGAATTAAATAGAAAAATAAAAGAGGCTAATTTCCATAGAATAAATACATTTAATCAAAATGCGGAAAACCTAGATATACAGCAAGATAAGATTGCTGCTCTGAATTTCTTCTCAGAGGGAGGAAAGATACATATTAAGCCTGAAAATAGAGGAAAATTCACGGCTTTGAAGAAAAGAACAGGTAAATCTGCTACATGGTTCAAAGAACATGGTACTCCATCACAAAAGAAAATGGCTACATTTGCACTAAATGCTAGAAAGTGGAAGCATGCTAATGGAGGATTTCTAGATAATAATACACATGGAGGAATATTTTCAAATGGGGTAATTAAGGTAGATGAAGGAGGCTCTCATGAAAGTAATCCTAATGAAGGTATACAGATGGGTATAGACTCTGAAGGTATTCCTAATCTTGTAGAGGAAGGAGAAGTAATATTTAATAATTATGTGTTTAGTAATAGATTAATAGTCCCAAAGGAGATAAGAAGGAAGCTGAAACTAGGTAATAATAAGAGTTTGACTTATGCTGAGGCTGCAAAGAGAGTGAGTAAGGAAAGTGAAGAAAGGCCTAATGACCCACTTAGTAAGAATGGACTAACTATAGGGTTAGGTAAGCTTGCTAGTGAACAGGAAAAACAGAGAAATATAAGCAATATGAAAAAGACAAAGAATAAGTATGCTGTAGGCGGTATTATGGATGGGAATTTTACATATACACCTGTTACCGGAGCTTATAAGGGGGGTAGGATGCCTGAGGTAACTGTTACTGCTAAGAGGGTTCCTAGAAAAATACCTAATATTCCATTTATAGATTATAGTATACCAAATAATGTAGATTCCAATCTTCCAATACTTTCCTTATTGAATAAGGAATCTATTGCACCAATTTCTTATATTAATACTAAGATATCTAGTAATAAAGGCTCTATGCCTATTAAGGGATTAGGTGAGTTAAATGTAAGTCCTCTATACTATGATGAAGAATCATTGCCAGAGCAATATCCTGTAGATATACCTAGGAAAGGTGCTCCATTAAGCAATAGTGGTAATAGCAATGTTTCCAGTTCTCCTTCTAAGAAGAGGGGAGTAACAGATATTGATAGCAGTATATTAAGATATGCCCCTGTGATAGGGTCAGGCATGCAGTTATTAGCAGGTAATTCTCCTGAATATGAAAATGCTAACATAATTAGGGATGCTGCAAATTCACTAGGAAGGGTAAAATCATCCCCTGTGGGTAACTACTTAACATACAAACCATTAGATAGGAGTTATTATCTTAATAAATTAGCTGCCCATTCAGCAGCATCTAGAAGGGCTATAAGGGATACATCAGGTGGTAATAGGGCAGTAGCTATGGCAGGTATACTTGCATCAGACTATAATACACAAAAGAATATAGGAGACTTCTATAGGCAAGCTGAAGAGTATAATGCCTCTCAAAGAGAGAGAGTTCAAGGATTTAATAGGCAGACTGACATGTTTAATAGTGAGGCTGCTTTAAAGGCTGATATGGCTAATCTAGGTCAAGATAGGGCAAGACTTGAAGCTATGATGGCCTCAGCTAAGATGAAAGAGGATATAAAGAGAGCAACAGAAGCTGCTAGGTCAGCTAATCTTACCAACTTCTTTGATAACTTAGGTAATATAGGGTGGGAGGAATATAATAGGAATATGTTAAATACTGACCCATCAAAGTATTATTCTATAGATGATAGAGGTAGAATAAATTATAAGAAAATGAAGTCCAAAGGAGGACGCTTATTAACAAGATAGAATATGGCTAATTATATAGTTTCAGGAAGTAAATTCAGGCCCTTTTCTTATGCAGAAATGTTGCAGCCTGTACAATCTGCAACTGTTGCTCATCAAGAGTTGGAGAACCAGTATGGGGAGCTTGCTACTAAGGCAAGTGTATGGGAGGAAATGGCTAATGAACAGACTGACCCTTATGCTTACAAGATGTACAAGACCTATGCAAATGACCTTGAAGAGCAAGTAGGTCAGTTAGCAAGAGAGGGACTTAATGCTGCAAGTAGAAAGGATATGTTCAATATGAGAGCAAGGTACAGTAAGGAGATAACTCCTATTGAACAAGCCTATACAGCAAGACAGAAGCAAGCAGAAAAACAACAACAATCACTTCTTCAAGACCCATCATTAATATTTAGTAGGAATGCTGCAACTACAAGTCTTGATGAGTATATAAGAAATCCCCAACTAGATTATGATGTTGCTTCAGGTAAAATGGTTATGGCTCAAGTGCAAAATGCGGCCTCTGCACTTACAAAAGAGATAAATAAGAATCCAAGGGAATGGAGAAGTATTTTAGGAGGTCAATACTTTGAGACTGCAATGAAGAAGGGTCTTACTACTCAGGAAGTATTGGATGTCATCCAGAGGAATCCTGATGCTTCCCCCATTCTAACTAAGATAATTGAAGATGCAGTCACTACAAGTAAGGTAAGAGATTGGAAGGACGATAAGGCTTTAAAAGCTATATATTCTTGGGCAAACCAAGGTGCTTGGGGAGCAGTAGGAGACACTCAATATCAAACTCTGCAAAATCAAGGATATATGAATCCTTTACAGAGATTACAGTATAGAAATGCTTTAAGGACATCTGAAATAGCAGAGAATAAAGACAGGATTAATCCATTACCTTTAAGAAGCCCTAAAGAAATATCAAAGGGAAATAAACAAATAAAGGCCTTTTTGGATGAAGGCTTATTAGTAAGAAACAATAATGGGTTACAATTAACTAAAAAAGGGCAACAAGTACTAAATAGTGGGAATTTTAAAATACCAGTATTAAGTTGGGAAAACTATAAAAAGCAAAATCCCGGAGCTTCAAGAAGTTCTTATGATGATATGGTGGCAGAGGTAAACAGGATGTCCAATAAACCTAACTATTTCTCTACATGGTATAATACTAATATCGGAGGATATAATAAGGCAACTAAAACAGTGAGCTCCCCGACAACAAGGTTGAATGCTTACGAAAAGTCTTTACAAGAAAGTTCTTATGACGTTTATCATACTACTGAATATGACAGGCAACTTGATTCTGAATATGGAAAAAATTACCTAACTCAAATGTGGAGCAATGCTGCCACAGAAGATGATGAAAAAGTACTTAAAGGGGTAGAATTTGATGGAGAAAAGGGATGGAGCCATACTAAATCATATACAAAGGAAGACTTAGAAGGATATAGAGTTACGAATATAAGGCCTTCCAAATATGGTAGTACGGCAATACTACAATCTGACAAAGAAGGTAAGAATGATATAATCAGGGTAGCAATTCCTTCAGGAATTAATATAGGGGCAGAGATTAATCTAAATAATGCCATAATCAATACTGAGTATTTTGATAGAATATTAAGGACTGGGAAGCAACCCATGTTAGATGAAAATGGAGATATCCAGACAGATTCTAAGGGTAATATAGTATATTCTGACATACCATTAACTGAGAATGATAAGAGGGTACTCGATGATAAAAAGAAGAAGGCAGCACAAGATATATATGCTTATAGTTCTCAAATAGTAGTACCTTCCAGTACAGAAGATGAACAAATAAAACCATGGTATTAATATGGCAAGTAACATAAAATACAAAGAGATAGACGTAACTAAAGTTGGTCCTCAATCATATAGGGATTTACAAAAAGCTAATGAGGCAGCATATCAAAGTGCTGCCTCAGAAAGCATATTTGCTAATATACGAAATCCAAGAAGCTATGTGCAGCCCAGTGATTTAATATATGAAGGAGGGGAGCATTCTTCTATTTATACTCAAAGTGGGGGAAGGGATTACTATGGTAATAGTATGTTTGACAATTCCCACATAAATGAAGAGGAATTTAGAAATTTATCAGATATAAGGGCTGAGAATCAACCTTGGTATGCGCAGATAGGAGCAGGTCTTGCTAAGGGTGCTATACTTGCAGGTACTACTTTCCTTGATGGTACCTTAGGTCTTATATTTGGAGCAGGAACTGCAATGAATGAAGGTAGATGGTCTGGTCTTTGGGATAATGACTTCTCTAAAGCTATGCAGTCTGTTAATGAATGGTCTGAGGAAGCATTACCTAACTATTATACAAGGGCAGAACAAGAGCAGCCTTGGTATGAGAATATCTTCACTGCTAACTTCTTAGGTGATAAGCTTATCAAGAACTTAGGTTTTACAGCAGGTGCTTTCTATAGTGGTAATTTAGGCTCCTCAATATTAGGAGGAGGAATAAAAGCACTACAGGCTACGACCAAAGGAGCAAAATTAATAGGTAAAGGTTCTAACCTTGCACAGTCAATAGGTATAATTAAGGAGGCTTCACAATTCCCAGCTGTTGTAACTTCATCGGTAGGTGCAGCATTATCAGCAGTAAATGAGGGCAGGATAGAGGCACTCAACAATAGTAAGGACTGGTTTGAATTGCATAAGGCCCAATTAGATGATAAGTTTGGAGTTATGAATGGTGACACCTCCCATTTATCAGATACGGAGTTAGAGGCATATAATCAGGTATTGGGCAGGCTAAATGAGGATAGATTGAAGATGGGTAATACAGATTTACTCCTAAACCTTCCTGTTCTCCTAGCATCTAATATTGTGCAATTTGGTAAGTTATATGCTAATGGATTTAGGACAGCTAGAAAAACTAACAATATAATAGAGAGAGCAGGAGAGTATGCTACTAATACTACAAAGTTAGGCTCAGCATTGGCTATAACAAAAGGTGCACTATCTGAAGGTCTTGAAGAAATGGCACAAGGTGCTGCAAGTAGGATAGCAGGAAATTATTACTCTACTGATGTAAACAATTTCTATAAATCAAAGGCTAGCCCAGAAGCTGCACAAGAGACTTTGGACTGGCTTAAATCATTTGCAAACGGAATCAATGAGACAGTAAATGATGGCTCTGTATGGGAAGAGTCCCTTATTGGCTCTTTAACAGGTGCATTAGGTATGCCAAGATTCAGGGGAATTAGAAACTCTGAAGGAAAGCTTCAATCTCCCATTACTATTGAAGGAGGAGCTATAAATGAGTGGAGAGACTATAATGAGAAGATAGCAAGAGAGAATGAAATTGCTAACTATATGAATAGTAGGATTAGTTCTCCTGAATTTAAGAACTACTATCAAGGCCTCATTAGACATAATAAGTATCAGAATGATATGAATAGAGCTGCTGAGGAAGGCGATGAGTTCAACTTTAAGAATGCAGAACATGCTCAATTAGTATCTGATATTGTTATGTTTGACAATGCAGGAAAGATTGAAGACCTGAAGACACTAATATCAGAAGCTTATGATACTTCCGATGAGAACCTCTCCTCTATAGTTGAAAATACTACTACAGTATTGGAGAATGGTAATTTAATAGGCCCTTTCGCACAGTATGCTATTAAGAATGCTGATAATACAATTTCTACAAACTTTGGGAACGAAGCTAGTAAGCAGGAAATGATTAATAAGCTTACCCAAAATAGAGATGATATACTTAATACCATAGAACAGTATCAGAAGGTTAAGGATAGTATTGATATTAATACAGGGCAACAATTATCAGATGATCAACTTGAAGAATTGACATGGATGAAGTCTCAGATAGGTAACTGGTCTGAGAGATCAACAGCCATGTCCAAGGATATAAAAGAATCTCTAGGTAAGGTAATTGCTAACTTGAATGCTGCATTAAATTACAATATAAGTATAAGAAATGCAGAAGGTGCAGGTAATATTGAAAGAACGGAATTATATGATAAAGCCAACAGTAATGTACTAAATTTACAACATAATATAAGGATATTAGAGAGCACTAGAAATCTTCCTGATGAGGAATTAGCTTTCCTACTTACTACTAATCCTAAATTTATTGAACAGCTTAATAAGGAAATAGATGACATAGATAGTAGTATAATGTCTGAAGAGGATAAGCAGAGTACCAAGCTTAAACTTGATGATATTAACAAGTTAGGCAATGCTTCAAAGATGTATAGTAAGAAGTTGACTGAGTATCTAAAAAATCCTTCCAAGCAAGTTGAAGACCATATAAGAGCTGATAATCAAACAGTCAAAAAATCTATAGATAATCAGATAGATAATATGTCCACACCTGAGATGGTAAAATCTATGGAGAATGGGGACTTAGACTTCAATGGAATGGACTTGAACTTTAACCAATCTGATTTGGATATTCTTAATGGAACTAATACTGAGGCTACTGATGAGGAAATAAAAAATGCTGAAAGAAAAGCTAAAGTTAGTAATGCCAAGAAGATAGTTAATACTAAGGAAAGAGCTAAGGAACAAGCTAAATTATTATCTGAAAGTGATGCACAGTATGATGAAATAGCTGCAATGCTTGATGAAGCTTCAACATATAGTAATACTCCTGAAGAATTACTAGACCTTGATACAGAAGTATTTAATAACCCTTCTAGTTTAATTACTTCTTCTGAGGAAGAAGATATGGCAAGAGAATTGCAAGAGGGAGGTTATAATCCTCAAGAAATAGAAGAGGCCATATTAGATTCCAAGTATCAAAGGAATGACGAAATCAAAGGTATCTTACAGCAGATTAAAGCCAATTTAAGTAATGAAAATGAGGAACTGATGTCATTACCTAGTCCTGATGACCCTAGTAATGTAGTTATTAGGGAGTTTGGAGATACTAAGAGTGTGGACTCTACAGGAAAAAGTGAAGTAGTCAATTCAGATGTCCAAGATAGTAATAGTAAAGATAGTGATATTACCACTCCCTATATAAGCCAGGAAGAGGTATTATCTAGTGCAATGAGTGGTGTAAATGATACTAATGAGATAAAAGGATATTGGAAACCTAATACTACTGAATTACCTATACATAGGAATAATAGCAATAATGACCCTTATTATATGAGGGTAAAAGACCCTATGACTAAGGCTCTATATAAAACTATCTATGATTTTCTACTAGAAAATAATGTATTTGGTAGGATAAATAATAATGAGGTTAAAAGAGGCCAAAAGGTAAAATTTGCTTTTTCAAAAAGTCTTACTAGTAGTATAAATAAGGCTGTATCAAAGGATATACCTATACTATTATTAATTGATGAAAACAACAATATAATAGGAGATTTAGCCAATCCTTATGATATTAATGTATTTAAATCATTTGAGGGACTATCAGAGCTTTATAAGGAAGCTATAACTTATGCTAAGGAGCATTCAAATGATAATACTGATGACTTGATTATCATTCCTAACAAGGAAAGTACTATTAACAGGAATTATGTAGGTAGGCCTAAGTTTGCTCCAGATGCTAATGATACCAAGAACTTTAGTACTTTGAATACTATAGCAGGAGGCAGACCTTTTAAACTAAGTATAGCCTTGACTTCTTCTCCTAATCCTACAATGATAATGGAACCAGGAAGAAGAAAAGTACAGGGACTAACTGTAGAAGAAATGAAGATAATACCTTCATATACAGCTAAGGCAGGACAACCTTTTATGTTAATAGAAACATCTGATGAGAGAAGAAAGTACTATCCTGTGCCTATCATAATGCCTTTGTTAGGTTCTGCTAATAAGAATAGTTCTTTATATAGAAAGGTGAAGTCATTACTGTCTAAGTTAGATATGTCCACTCTAAGTAATCCTGATTCAATATTAAAATTTAAAGATAGGATTAAGGAACTTATAGCAGTAGATGACTTGTATATAGAAGTTATAGATAGTAAAGATGTTCCTAATATAGCTATAAGAATAAAAAGGCTTAATACTGACACATCTTGGGATACCATTTATAAAGGAATCTTGGATGCAGATAGTATTATGGAAGGCTTTGAGAATGCTTATATACCTTATCAAATTTCTAGAAAGTATATTAACTCCACATTTGAAGGAAGTTCCTATAATAACATGGTTGGAGAACTAGCACAAGCAAATCTTGAGGTAGGAGCTTTACATACTGTAAATGACTTCTTTACCATTAATCCTATAATTGAAGGTGAGCCTAAAAAAGCTACTACTATAAAGGACTCTGAGAAAGTCATGGAGGAAGCTATGAGGGATAAGAATAGGAAAAGCGCAGTTAATTTTGTAGAAAAGGTTATAATACCTGCACAAGGTAAGATAGACAGGGCTAAAACTGATAAGGACTATTACTTCATTAAAGAAGGGGATGGAAAATACTATAAGTATGAGAGGGTACATAAGTTACTCCCGTCAAACTTTAGTGGCAGTTCAAGGTATGGGAATAGGTCTTTAGTTGTAGGCTCTGAGGTAGATAGTGTGATAAGGGATTATTTTAATACAGGTAAAACTGTAAAGCCTGAGCACTTATCCGAGGAAGCTTATACATCATTACTTGGCTATTTAAGCAAATTAAGTCAGTGGATTAGAAGTAACAACTATACAATATTTGCTAATAACTTAGTACTGCATCATAAATATCCTGATGGCAGAAGGATTGCGGGGGAAGTGGATTTATTATTAGTGGATAATGAGGGCAACTATCTTATTTATGATATAAAGACAAGTGCCTACAGTTTTTATTCTCCTACATTTGATAATGTACAACCTCAATGGGGGCAGCAAATATCCACTAGTGATTATTATGCGAACCAATTATCTTCTTATGCTACATTATTAAAAGATGAGTATGGTAGGAGCACTTCCAAGGTAGCCCTTATTCCTTTTGTACTTGATTATGACAAATCTAATCCAATGCAAGTAAATAGCTTGGTACATGAGAAGAATAGACCCTTGCCTCTTAAGGATGTCACAGTCTTCTTTAATCAAGCCTCTTCAGATAATGGTACTACAGCTATGGAGGATTTTGAAAAGGCTTTATCAGGTCTTGAAGGAGATAAAAAAACTAATGCTTTATTAAAGCAAGAAGGTCCCACTAATGTATTATCTAGGGAGGAATCCTTACAAAGGATAAAAAGTACCAAACTATTCAGGACCCCTCAAAGAAAAGCTCTTCTTAGTAAGCTAGAAGATAATATATTATCTGACATAGCTACTATGAGAGAGCCCATTCTTAAAGCTAAATTATCTAAGTTGGATGCCCTTATAAAACCTAATATGCCTGAAGGTGATCTTAATAACTTAGTTAAAAATACGTTAACATCACCATTGAATAGATTAAGGGATACCGATAATATAGGTGGCAACAATTTAAATAGGGAAATTAGAAGGGTAAGAAAGTTATTACCACAATTATCTAATGAAGAAGCTATAATCCTAAGGGATACCATAATCAAGACTCCTACAGGATATGCTTGGGGACAATTTAAGAATGGGATTATTACTCTATACAAGAAAGCTGCCAAAGGTACTGCCTATCATGAGGCCTTCCATTATGTGTTCAATATGCTTATTGATGACAAAGATATAAAGCAGGCTTACAATGCAGCTAAACATAGATGGGGTAACCTTGATGCTATTGAGCTTGAAGAAAAAATGGCTGAAGATTTCAGTGAATATATGCAGGATAATGAATCTTTCTTAAAGAGAGTATGGTATAAGTTGAAGAGTTTTATAAACAAACTAAGAGGTAAAGAAAATTATTTGGATGATTTATACCATAATATATCCAAAGGAGCATATTCTAATACAAAACCTAATACAAGCAATACTGTCAAGTATAAGGAACTTACCAAAGAAGATATACAGGCAGTAGTGGATACTAGGGTAAATAACCATATTATAAACAGATCAAGGGTATCAGTAAATAATGCCTGGGGCAAGCTAAAAGATTCCATGCTAGCCCAAGGTTATGATATAAAGGGCTACTATAATAGTACTAAAAAGGGGTATGTGGTAACTTCAGTTAGGTTTAATCCTATTGTAAAGCAAGCTAATGATATAAGATATTATCATATGAACAAGCTAGAATATGGTAATCTTAGTGCAGAACAAAGGGAATATCTCTCTGAAAGGAATATATCAATAGAAACATTCAACAACATGACCTTAGAAGAAAAGGAGATTCTATTTGAATGTCTTAATTAAAAAAAAAATAGGGAAGCTAAACACTTCCCTATTTTTTTTTTATTATGTAATAATCTATTAGTTTTTTAAGGCCTAGCATAGTAATTGATACTATTATCGATATCATATATAAGTCTTTGTAATTGGTTATATTGTGATACTACAGGCAAACCAGATCTTAATAAATTCCTCTCCAGAGTACTTAGCCCTTCATACTTACCTGATTCAATTTCATTACTCCAATCTCTTGGGTCCATCAAACTAGTGAATAAATTAACCAGATTCTGTACTTGAGTTATGGAAGCCGCAGGAGATTTAACTGTCTTCAACATCTCTTGCAACATTATAGGAGAAGGTGCTAGTGTACCTAGCTCATGTTCCAGTCTCCTTGAAGAATACTCTGCTAATTTTAAGGCCCAAGGTCTATTCCTATCATCAGGCCACTCAATGAATTCTGCAAGTATTACTATAGCACACAACTGTACCATTTCTGTAATAGCCCTTCTTACATTAAATTTCTCATTATCAGATAAGTTTTTCAATATACTGCCTAATTGATATTGACCTCTTAACAATCCTGTTAATATTCTGAATGATGTCCTATAGTACCCTTCTTCTACATCACCAGTGTCAAGATTAAGTTGTGCTTTTTGAAATCTCCTATTAAATTGAGGTTTCATCCAGTTCCTATACTGGAGTAATAATCTGCCTAAAATAACCCTTTGTGCTGCGTTTCTATCATCAGTATTATATATACCAAATAGAGACTGATTAACATGAGCTATTTTTCTACTAAATTTACCTATATCAAATAAATTACCATTACTATCAGTGGTTCCTTCAGGTAATATCATTTCTTTTATCTTATTGTTATTACCAAAGGAGTTTATTACCTGTAAAGCATCCCATAATGACATTGTACCTTTATTAGGAACATTAACCTTTTCTCTTAAAGACATAGCTATAGCAGTTCTAAGATATAACCAATGGTCACCGGCACTCTGTCCTAAATAAGCAATTTCAGAACTGAATATTCTAGCCAGAGGACTTTTTCTCATACTATTATGAGTTATATTATCAAAATCATTCCTAATATCAAATAACTCATTAAATAAAGAAAGCTTATTAGTTTTATTTCTACTATTGAATTCTGCTATGTTACTTCCTATGAGCTTAGCATATATCCTATCAGCCTTGGCTAATTCCTTAACATTAAAATACTGCCTTGAAGCAGCTTCTATATTTTGCATAGCCACGCCTGTTACAACATTAGATAAATTAGTAAGATAATTAAATCCGAGCTGAGCTAATGATGACCCTCTCATAATCCAAGATACTAGCTTATTCTTATTTAACTTAGTGCCAAGGACATTTATTACCCCAGAGTCTTTAAGATATTTATGATATATTTGTGATGCAAAGAAATCATCCAACCTCTTTTCTATATTAGAACCATTACCCTCCAATATATCATTTTGGAATTGTGTACCTAGTACATTAAATTTCTCAACTAGGTTTAATCCTCCTCTAGTAGATTTGACTTTCCTATAATCAGTTACTACACTTCTACCTACTTCTAATGGGTCTATTATATTATCAAGTTCCTTATAATTATTAGAAGCTGATGTATAAGCCATTAGTGACCCAAATATATCCGTACTTAATTCATCAGGATTTTCCAATCTATTGGTGAATAATACAGGAAGTGTCATAAATTCCTTCCCTGCAAAGTCTGTTAATCCTCCTCTTGTAGTATCACCAAACATGGTATCATCATCTGCCCTATCTAAAAACTCTTCACCTAAATGCTCCTTTATATTAGACCAGATAGAGCTAGGGGATTTAGAGGAATCTATAAACCTCTGTACTCCATCCTTTCTTAGTTGGATAGCCTTTAATTTATTAACCCTATTAGGAGGATACTGATTATCAAATTCTTCTTTAAGTTCAAGGAATTCCTCTCTTATTTCTTTCTGTACAGCAGTTAAACTGTTAAAAGCTCCATTATTATAGGATTTATTAGGTATCCTTTTACCTAATGCAGATAATATGGTATGGGAATCATACCAGTCTTCCCTTTCCCTCTTTTTGGCTTCCAAGGATTCTCCTTTAGGGTTTTTACCATACTTAGAATTAAGCCTCTCTTCCATTTTATCCACATCCTTCTGGTATTGAGAATAATTCACTTCACTTATATAATTACCTGTAAGGCTGCCATCATCATATTTTTCAAATAACCAATCATAGTTGGTTATTCCCATGGATTCAGCTTTCATTCTCAAGGCTTGTATCCTCCTAAAATCCTTTATACTTTTTAATCTTGCCTTATCCATGGCTTGTTTATAGACTTTATCAAAGGCCCTTAGTAATATATCTGAGGAATTTCCCATACTATCAAGCCATCTATCTAAAAATGTTATATCACTTTCAGATTTAGTTAATAACTCCTCTATATTCACTTTCTTGCCTGCATCTTTCCCTAGCTCCAAAGTAATCTCATCTCCTAATATAGGTCTCAAGAACTCAGCAAATGAAGGTATTACGACCTTTAGATAACTCCTACTTACAGACTTATATAAATTATTAAGTCCTTTAAGTGTGTCTTTAACAGTGACTATCTTAGCATTACCATTATCATCTACAATAGTTATATCTCTCACAAAGTCATCCCCTTCTTCATTTTCTTCATCTAGAGCTAAATCATTCAAATCATCTATGAATCTACTATAGGATTGGATAGAGGACTTAATGCCTCTCAGTATCTTAAACTTATCTTTAGAGGAAGAGATAGACAATTCATTTAACTGATTACTAGCATATTTGAGAGACTTCAAAGCCTCATCAGCATATATCATTATACCTAAAGTGGTATCTGCATTAGCTATACTAATATCTAGCTTCTTTATAGTTCCCCTTATATAATCTTTAGTATTATCATTATCAGCTGCAATCTTTAATCTTTTAGCCTCTGTATTTATAGCTTCTTTAAGTATATCTATATTTCTAGCAACCCTATCACTCAAAGCATTAAACTGTACATCTCTTTGAGACCCTATAATGTCCTTCTTACTTAATTGCAGGGTGTTGTTAAGGACATTCGAGGCTATGTCACTCATTATATTTTCAGCCTCTATTACTGCCTTGGTAATAGAATCTTCACTAATATTCTTAAACTTATTCTGTATAAACTTTATTAGCCTATCTGTAAGATTACTACCCTCAGCCTTTTCTAATAGTTTACTTTGTAGGATATGCCCTAAAGCCTCCTCTGCTACAAGTTGTAAATTTCCACTATAAAAATTATAAACATCTTGGTAGTTATCACCTAAGATTAATTTAAGAGTATCTTCATTAGCTAGATTATCTATATTCCTTCTTATTAAGGGTTGATCTCTCATTGCACCTATAACAAGATGTGAAAATTCCTCACTTAAGGCTTTAGCTCCTTCCATATTATTAGCTACCCTAATCATTGATACAGAATCATTAGCTATATCCTTGGCTACTGTGAAATCAGTGACTCCCACTCTCCCAGAATTCTGTTCTATGTTATTTAGTAATCCCACAGTAACTCCTAAAGGAGATAGTATATTAGACAGCTTTCTATTTAGAATAGCTACAGAATATTGTTCAGAAAATTTTTTATCAGCGGAGCCTGATTTTCTGTTATATATAAGATGTAGCTTACTATCTGTATCATAGCCTATTGTAGCAGTAAAATATTTATTGTAGGGACTTTCTTTATTAAATTTCTTAGCATCTTCCAAGGCCAAGTAATAGTTTTCTACAGTGTCTTCTCTAGGTTTATATTTGGATTCCAATAATTTACTAATCCTATTACCTAGAAAACCTACTATAACCTCATTGCTAAGTAAGGAATCCACAGTAGGAACTCCCTCAGCATCTAAGCTGAGAGAGTCCTTATAATCATTTTTAAATTTAGGGTTCATTCCTATACCATAAATCTTCCAAGCCATATCATACCCAAACTCCTTTTGTAAGGAATAAAAGGTTTTAACTCCTTTTTTAGGAGCATACACACAAGATTCTGACATATTACTAAAACTTTTAAATATTCTTATAACTCTATTTACTTTTTACATGGTTTTAATCCCTCTTCTTGTAATCCTTCAAGTGCACTATACTTTTCCTCCTGAGCATTTTTAGCTTCATTAATTTCAGCATTAAACACTGTTGGGTTAAAGTCTGTCAAGTAATCCAATATATCATCTATGGAATCATACACCTCTATAGGACTACTTACAAGGTTGTTAGCTCTTGAATAATCCAAACTTAGATTAGTTTTAGTGCTATCATCCTTACTATATTTATTAGTATAGGAATCATAACTTGTAACCATATCATTGACGTCCCTATTTATATCATAGATGCCATTTTCAGGACTGGTATATATCCTGTTATAAGTAACTACACTGTTACCTGCGGTACCTTCATTGAGTCTATATAAATTATCATTCATATCCTGAATATATTTATATGGCTGTAATCCTCCTGAATTAGGATTAGATACTGCTGAGCTACTGATATTTATAGTACTATAGGTGTTATCAGTATAAGAGTTACTACTAACATTTATAACAGGAGCTAGTGAAGGATTATTGGCATATATTTGGGGTATGAGCCTATCCCATCTAAAGTCAGTTCCTATTACCATAGGTAAATCCCTAAGAGTATTAGCATACTCAGGAAAAGCATTCTTAAATACAGTACTGAAGTATTGGGAGAATGTATTATGACCAAACTTCAGCCCTTCTTTATAATAACTGTACCTGAACAAACCAATAGCTAGTTTCTGGGCTTCAAGATTATCCATGTATAATAAAGTATCTGCACTATTCATCAGTAATTCCCTCAGATATGAAGTGTTCCTAGCTGAGTCCTTCATTGTGATGCCATCAAATGAATTTGACCTGAGCTTTTTGATAAAGGGTAATGATGCTATATCAGGATTCCTATTGACTATTCTTTTAAATTCATCAGGAAACTCATTTATATAATAGCTCCTCTTTTCTTCAAGTGTCATGCTTGAATCATCACCAAATAATTCAGTATTACTCAAGGAGAATTGCAATACAGCCCTATAGATAGATTCTATAGCTTCACTATTTAGAGGAGTATTATAGTTGTACTGTATTTCATTGATTATATCATCAACATAAGGAGAAGCCTCTATAAAATACTCAGACATTCTTTTCATGCCTAAATCTATCCCCAAGGAATAAAATGCCTGTAGCATAGGCATATTAGAACTCATAAGTTTTTCTCTCATCTCATTAATGCCCATGCTAGGAGTTAAGAAGTCATTGCTGATAACTTCTTCTATTCCATAAATAGGATAGTCATCCCTTTGTGAAATTCTGATTAGCCTATCTATATTCATAGTCTGTCTTTTTGCTAGTGCTACACTTCTTCCTATGGCTCCATTAGGGGAATCTGCCCTATAAGCTTGTATTGTATCATTTACTGCCTTAGCCAGATTGGATACATACTGGAATCCTTTTGCATAAGAAATGACTTTCTCATATATATCAGCCTTCTCATCATCACTTATACTGTCCATATAATTAGAATCATAGAATAGAGCAGTAGCATTCATCATATCTAGTGTATTGAAATCCAAGGAAGTATTAGCTGTATAATGATCCAATCCCTTTAAATCTGCCAAGTTCTTTTCATACTTGGTTATATAAGATTTCAATGTTTTGATATTGGATGTGGCTCTGATACATTCCCTTACTATAGGTATATTGAACATAGCTCCTATTTCAGGAATACTCATACCTGCCCTAAGCATGAAGCTTGCCATATAGGCAGTATTCTTATTTTGCATGAGGGAGGCCAATACAGGGTCCTTAACATTATCTACAGAAGCAGCAGAGAATTGTGCACAATTTTTAGATATTTTAGTGTCTATAGTCTTACCATTTATACTTTCTTTAGTATATATGTTGGTAAGACTTTTTATAATCCTATCATTGACAGTAAACTCATACCCATCCTTTATACCTAACCTTCTACCTTGGAATTTAGCCTGCATGGTAGTATTATTGGCATATATACCAATCAATATACCTCCAGTCATATTCTGGTTATGATACTTGATAAAAGTATCTAATGTAAGGACATTATCTTCCTGCTTAACCTCTTTGAGGAAATCATCAAGGTTATCCAAGGAATTATTGAGAAGATGCTTAATCACTTTAGTATAATCTCCTTTAGGGACTTTTATACCGTACTTATCAATATAACTATTCAAGTATGTAGGATTCACAACAATGTCACTTATCCTAGCCTCATGTTTCAACTTATCAAAATTACCTGGATTTTGTAAATCCTCTCCCACATTTTTGTTCCTAAGAATGCCCAATGCTATTTGTATAATGGCATTATCCCTCTGCTGTTTATTATTATCTGCTACACTTTTACTTGTATCATATTTAATCCTATTGATTTTACCATCCTTCAAATCAAATGAAGGTAACATCATAAATAGCTTATCTACATCAAAGTCAGAGCCTGACAAAGTAGTAACTTCAGCAGGTAACATGATAGTACTGCCATTTTGTTGAGGCAAGAATCCTTTGATTTTTAATGGAAGCATAGAATACTTACCTTCAGTGGGTATTCTATATCCTATAAAATCCAGAAGACTTTCATCTTCCTTTTTGATTTTACTATAGTCTATTTCATACCCTACTGTATTACCATTAGAATTCTTTGTTTCCTTCAGGAAAGGTTCATACATCTTCTTGCTATATGCAGGAAGATAGCATTCCACAGCTTCTACACTACCATCTTCTTTTCTAACTACTTCTAACTCATTTGTGAAACCAAAATTTGACACTAATATACAGGAAGCCCCATTAATATACTGTTTGGTAATAGAGTTTTTGAACATGGACAGCATCAATTCTTGGAATCTATTAGAGACTGTAGGATCACTGAATGGCATATTAAATACCTTTCTTCCATCATGCTCTATTATCTCAAGAGCATTTAACATGTCTCTACCATATTTAGGATTGCCTTTCACTATAGATAATAGCCTTTTTTGCAGAGACTCTATAGTAGAGAGATCCTTATCCAACTTATTGTATGAGTCCAGAAGATTCTCCATTATAAGAGAGAAATACATACTCTTTACATCTTCTTTACCTTTGACAGTAGTGCCTTCCACAGTAACCTCTATATCATCAGGTAAATCGGATATTAACAAGTTCCTAGTTTGGGAACCAAATATTGATTCAACATCAAATAAATGTTCAGGTGTAGGTTGGGCTATCATGTAATCCTCATAACTAAGCTTATGGACAGTAGTCATATTATAACCATCCTCATCCATAACATCAGTATCTCTGGCCTTAACCATAGTATTATCATGTAATATGCCATATACCTGCTTCTCAGTGGTCTGTAAGTATTCTATTAGGCTATTATATAAGTCCTGTGATACTTTTCCCTTAGATAATAGGTTATCATAATAATCTTTTATCCTAGAATAAGCCTCACTATTACTTAATCCTTCTATATCAGGCATCACATAATATTTACCATTGATATAGACATTGTTGTTTCTAGCTTCCTTAATGGCTTCAGGATTAGTATTTATGTCGATTATACCACTTGCTCCTACCTTAACAGCAGACTCAAATTGTATTACATCAATACCATAATCTTCCATAAACCTATTCATACCTTTTAACTGGGCAGAAGAGTTAAGAACAGTGTTTAGTGTTTGGTAAGTAGCTAACAGGAGATATTCTGAGTTCTTATTTTGATGTGGTACTTTAATAGAACCACCTAAGCCATCAGGAGTATCAACTTGGCTATATACAAATGGTTTTATTGTCTGCCATACTACATTAATGTCAGATATATCCCAATTATCATTTACTAGATTATCAAAAGCCTTTTGCATCCTAGGAGTCCAAGAACCTAACATATCCATAATAGCCCGATAAGAACTAATAGATCTATAAGCTTGCCCATCAGTAGAGTTTATATTCCTAAACTTGTACATTATAGAGTCATAATCCATTTTACTTAATCTACCTTCCTCATAGGATTTTCTAATAGAGGCATCAAGAGTCCTATAAGTAGGAGAGGTAAGTATATTATCATTTATGTAGACAGTTCTTTCCTCTTTTCTCCCATACTCACTATTTATATTAAGTTTAGTTCCAGCAGCATACACTTCCTTAAATCTTTTCTGAAAGTCTACACCATTCTTATAATAAGCTAAATCAGTAGTTACTAACTGAATTAATTGGGAAGAAGCATACATAGAATTCCATATATACTCTTCTATTTTGCCTTCAATCCCCTCTTTAGTAGACAAACCAGTACTATCTTGGATAAACTTAACCAAATCCTCATCTTGTAATATATCAGAATGATTCTCAAAGAATCTTCTTTTATGCCCATCCATAACATCTTCAATAGCCTTATTGATAAAATAATCTATCTTTCCAAGGCTATTTTCATTCTTAAGATGCTTAATTAAATCCAGGAAATTCCATTCTGTACCCTGATACATATAAGACATATTATTAAGTTCAGGCAGGAAACAGAATTTCTTACCCCTCTTATCAAAGTTACTTATCACAGGGATACCTTTCTTAGACCTATTTTCTACTAAAGCAATTCTTCTAAGTTCCTGCTTGATTAGCTTATTAAATAAGGGAATCATTTGACTCTTAAAGTCGTCTGTATACTTCTTAAATTTAACAAATGTGGCCATCTCAGTATCTGAGAATATAGGGAAATTGTACCAAGCAAATTGGTCTGCCTGATTAGAATCTTCATTTATCGCAAAATATTCTTTTAAGAAAGCTCTTGTAATTAAAGAATTATCCCAACTACTATACTCTGTATCATCAATTAGGAATACATTCTTAATTGAGAACATATCTCTAATATTCTGATTATTCTCAAGTAGATTTAACCACTCGTTGCTCCATTCCCCATTATGCTTAAACCAATTATACTTAGCATATTCATTACTTATGTAGCTCTCCCTTTTAGAGTCACTAAGCAAGTACTTAAAGGTCTTTTCAATATAATTAGGAACAGAATACGATGGGTAGGAATTGCTGCCTTGCCTAAAAGTAGTCTGAGCATCTAATTCTGTAACCTTACCAATTAGTCTAGCAATATTGAATACAGGCTCCTTAATAGTATCTAAGTAATGAAAGCCTTCCTTCATATTAGAAGCTAAACTAAAGGCTTCTTTAGCATTTTCTAATATCTTCCTTATATTAGGAAGGTTATCAATATTGGATAAAGACTTAATATCTATATTATGAGAACTAAATCCTAGCATATTAAGGGCTTTGGCTACTTTGGAGGATACTTCATCCATATCATCCTCATATGCTTTTTGAAGACTATTAATAGTGTCATCTACTAATTTAATACCTTTCTTTATATTATCTTTACTGATATTAAGATTAACATCAAACACTGAATCCTCATCTTGAATAACTCCTTGCTCATAATTAGATGATACATTCTTTACTGTACTATCAAAGGCTACAGGAGAATTGATTGGAAATATACTATTACCTCTCTGCATCCAATAAGATATGAACTCCTTTTTAAAGTCAGTGTAGAAAATACTTATAAGTCTAGGGTCATAAGAAAGTTTATTAATAACCTGACTAATCCAAGGATAACTAGGTAACATCTCCTCTAATATAGGAAAGTGATAATTTCCTTCAGAATCCTTAATGCTGAAGTCATTAGGCTCTATTATCTTATTACTGAGAACAGACAGTAGAGTAGAATGTACAAAGTCTTCTCTCATATATACAGGATTTCCTAAGTCATTTAACCTAGGATTTCCATCAGAATCCACCTGCACAATATCACTTAAAGCTTTCCTAGTTTCAGCTCTAGCTGAATCATGAGGGTCAACAAACCTCACTTTGAAGGTATACCCCTCATTACCATGTACTCTACTACCATCTTCATCTCCATCTAATTCATCCTGTATAGTTTCTTTATCAGAGACTTCGGTGGTATTGGATTCTCTAGTGATTCTTAACTTCTCATTACCTTCTATGACAGTAGAGGCTTCATCAAATAGGACATCAAAATTATCCAAGACCTTCCTATAAGAGTCTCTTACATGCTCTACTGTGCTGCCTTTAATAGCATAACTTATGTCCTCATCACTTAAATCAATCCAATTTTGATACCTTTCCTTTATTCTATCAAGGATGGCATTTATGCCCAAATCATTGATAATCTGCCTTCTTCCTTTATTAGGGTCATTAAGTATACTTAGTTTCTCAGATAAGATAATCTTATTCAAAGGATTAGGCTCATTATCTATTTCTTCTTCTAGTTCCTCTTTGAGGTCTTCAATCTCCTCATCTAATATAGTTGAAAAATCCCTAGCTATCATATTGGCTCTGCTAGTTATTTCTGCATAAGGCATCTCTCTTGAGAGTACAGCCCTAGGGCTCTCCCTATTAACTACCAAAGCTTCTATGTTATATAATGGCTTACCTATTTCAGGCAGTTCATTTGCAGTAGGGTTAGATTGGTTATATTCCATCTCTCTCCAAGCAGCCATGTTGGCTCTAGTCTCAATGTCTATATTCACTTGTGCATTATAATCTTTCCTATCATAGTTCTTAACATCACTATCATAGTTCATAGCATGGTTAAGTTCATGTAGGTATATGAACTCTTTTATTTTTTCAGGGGTATCAAGCTTTTCCTTCATCATGGACAATGTAACTCCTTCCTTTTCCATCTGCTTAAGAACCAATTCCTTTTGTTTGGATGTAGGGGAATTTACTTTTCCTGTTATATAGTCAAAGAACTCTTCTACAGATATATATCTTTTAAGCTCTATAGTTAAATTACCTTTACTGTCTCTATGGGTGCTTCCCAATTGATTATTTTTAAGTGATTCCACTTCAACATATCCCTTATTTTCATCTACAGGATTACTCTCTTTATACTCCTTTAGCTTGGTAAGAGAATCAATATAAGAGTTTAATGCTGCATTGGGATTGTCCATGATATTGTACCTAGGATGTGACTTTCTAAGCAAAGCTGCCCAAAGCTCAACTGTATATAAATCCTTTTTAGTCTCTACAACAGACCTAAGTTCCTTAGGCACTAACTCATAAGTGTCTAATACCTCCTTTACAGAAATACTATCAGGTAAGATATTTAGAATAAATTCTGAACCTGTATCATCTACAATTGAATCTTTAGGATTTGCCAAAACTTTACCCATAGTGTAATATGGGATGATATACTTACTTGAATTCAATTCATCCCTATTTTCGTTTATTATTTGAATTAAATCCTTGATAGATGGACTCTTCTGCACATTATTCCTACTAGCATATATACTATGAAGCACACTTACTTCTATGGTGCTAATATTATATCCTTTACTAGTAAGCAATTCAGCTTCTTTCTCCATACCCTTAGTAGGATAAAAGCATTTTATAAAATTTTGCATATAATATAAATTTAAATTTTTGGCAAATATAAGGAATTTAGTTGTAATACACAAGTTCTCATTCAAAAAGTTAAAGGGAGAATAAGTATTTGACTTACTCTCCCTTGTAGGAATTATTCAACTACATATTTGACACCATCGAAGATTAAATATTTAATGGTGTTGATATTTACAGGCCTAACTCCAGACTCTTTATTAGTCTTGGTAATATCCATATCCACACAATCATATCTGCCATCTCTTGATTCAAATTGAATCTTATAGCCTCTAAGAACTCTATCTTCACCCTCTTCATAAGGAAGTACAGGGTTATTAACTAGCTCAGTAATAAGATTCTTTGCTGCATTTGCAACACCCTTCTTATTGTTCTTAACTGTATCAATACTATTTGAGAACTGCTCTACAATAGCATCAATCTCTTCCTGTAATCTCCTCTTACTCTTAGGCTTATCCTGCTTCTTGAAGCACACAGTAAATACTTGACCAGAGTGAATGTTCTCCCAAATACTTCTAATACCAAGAGTACCATCCTTCTTATCCTCCTTAGTTACTTTTACTGTAGTCTCAAACAGGTCAGCAGAATTAGTATAGTTCTTCAAATAGCTCATACCAATCTGAACCTCTTCACCACTCTCAAAATGAGTAAGCCAAGCATTAGAGCCTGATACTCTGTTCACAATATAGTGAGAACTCTCACTAATAACGGAACCTTGCTTTAACTGATTTATTTGCTCAATCATATCAAATAAGCTTTTCTATATTAGACATAAATGTTTCAGCCTCCTGCTTAGTAACACCAATAGTTTTGATGTCTTCCTGCAATGCAGCAATCTGAGACTCCTTCTTTGCAATCTCTGACTCCATCTCTGCATGGAGATTACTTGCATTCTCATGTGCAGTCTTAAACATAGACTTAATGCTTGCCATTCTTTCACTGAAAGAAGGTGTAGCTACAACTGATTTCTTCGTACCAAAAGCCATACTTTTTTTTTTAGTTATTAATATACTTTCTTGCAATAAACTCCTTCATTAGAGGTTCTGCTAATTCCTTAGCCTGAGGATGTGGAGCACCTGTAATACCTCTTGCTCTATTGCCATTCCCACTTAAACCCTCCAGCAGTTTTTCTATTGGGCTTATGATTACAGCAATCTCCTATATGGGAGCCATTTATACCAGTGCATCTTGCTGCCTCTCTTACTCCAAAGTAAGTTGCTATAAGATTACCTTCTAAATCAAACTGACCAACAGGTTTACTAGTTTTAGCCTTCTGCTCATTTGTTCTTTTCTTTCCAGTATTCTTTGCTACTCTCTTAGCCACAGTCTCAGGAGTTTGCTTCTTACCTCTATGACTTTCCCTGAGTTTTTCTCTCTGTTCCTCAGAGAATTGAAATCCCCACATGCCTTCTCCTCCATCAGTAATGTTATAAGACAGACCTTGAGATTTATACTCTGTTATATACTCTTGTTCTAACTTACAGGCTTCTTCTTTAGATAGTCCCTTATGCAGTAACTCATGCTTTATGTTATCCCAACCATACTTTAATATAGCTTGAGCAAAATAAGGATGTTTGAGTTTACCATTCTTATGAGCCTCTAAGTACTTATAGCCATTATTACCCCATCTGTATTCTGGAGCTTGACTTGTTATTCCTACATAACATTTACCACTTGGAGAAGTATGCTTATACACTATAAAATTACCCATAATTCAATATTTTCAGCAAAGATACTAAAAATATTTGAATTATGGGCACACTTTAATAAAGTATTTACACTTAAAGAAGTGTTTCCATTATACCTCTTTTGACAAACTCATCCATAAGTGGGTCTGCAAGCTCTTGAGCTTGTGGATGAGGTTTTCCAGTTTCAGCAATCCTACTTCTGAGTCTAAAGAATTTCTTCCAATCAGATATAAAACCAGTCATAACTAATTCTGTCTTTAAGGAGTTAGGTAATACAGCTCTAGCTTCTTGTGGTTTCCAACCTAAGTCAATCAAGTCAATATAATCCTTTTCAGCATTATTCAGACTGGCAATGAAGATACTCTCAGGGGATTTATCCCTTATAACAGTATGATAAGGCCCATATAGTTTCAGTCTCTCATCATCTAACCAACAGGGTTGAATAAATGTAAGCTCATTGTTAAACTTATCCTTAGAATAGTTACAATACCTTGTACTTTCTTGAGCAAAAGACATTACTCTGTGCCTTACAAATTCATGGGAGACTCCTCTGTCACATACAAAGTGTACAGTAACTCTTTTCTCATGGTATTCTGTAGGTTCACAGATATACTGTAGGTCATCAAGCCAACCATTCTCTACTAAAACTCTAAAATTAGTAGTAATATGTCTTCTACTTCTAGGTATTGATGTACAAAAGTCAGCTTGGGTGCCTACAGGTTCCTGTTTATAATGTTCATATACTATTTTTGAATATTTATTATACGTATATTCTCCTTTATAATTAAGAAAGGGCGCTGTTCTTCCCCATTCGTCAGGATCATGTTCACCGGGAATAGTTAAATATACAGTACCATGCTCTAACATAGCACCATGACCAGACTTAATCATCCTATCCACAAAAGACTTGGCAGAATCTTCTGTTATCTTATCTTCAGACTTATAACATACTCTACCTACTCTCTCAATCTGTTTATATACTCCTTCAAGACTAGAAGGTTGGTTCCAAATCTCAAAATAAGGTTTAATTAGTCTCATTATTTTAAATTTATAGTAACACTTTCACAGAACATAAAGCTACACTCATCAATATTATGGCCATATTCCCTTAATAATGTTTCAGTATTCTCAATATCTTTAGGATTCTCATAAACACTTACACTGCTATCAGAATAGTCCAATACAACCAATCTCTCCATAATTACTCTTTTATAACCTCAAAATCATCTACATTCCAATCGCATAAGTCCTTAATAGCTTTTATAGATTTATTATCTTTCGATAAATGTGCTGCATATCTTAATTCATCGCAAGCCTTTTGAGGCAATACAATCTGCTCTTCAACTGCACCTTTAAGGTCGCAGTTTGAGTAGTCTATATCCTCAAAATATTCACCATCTTCATCCTTTCCAGAGTCAGTAATCTCATAGTCAGATACCCTAACCTTTACAGTTTTACTAAGGGTGACACTTACTGTGACCTCAATTTCCCTTTCAGGATTATCAACCTGATTCCAAGGTGCATCTTTAGTATCTGCACCCATAGGATAATTATAATTGTCCATTATTTTTTTTTTCTCCTTTTAATGTCTGTTATCAAGTTATTCTCTTTAATCAGTCTTCGAGCAATTACACATTCAAGATTCTTAGGTATGCTGATATGTTTTCCCCTATCATTCACATAGATAGCATGGTCTCCATTATGTCTATCATAATAGAAACCATTGAACTCTACTATCTTTATGAACTTTCTTGATGTATATTGCCTCATACTATACTTTCAGAATGTCTTTATACTTCTCATAAGTCTTCCTTATGACCTCTTCTCCTATAGGATTAGGTCTCTTTGAGTCCCTCTCTATACAGTCCTGAAGAGGTATGAAGAAATTCTTAAATTCCAATTCATACTTGAAATCATCTTGGGGATTTAATATATTCTCCTTTCTTAACTCTTCTACTGTTTGATTGTGTGCTTCTATATATGGTTTATAGAACTCTATCTCTTTGGGATTAAGATTCATATTATCAATGACAATATCATAACCCATCCTTATAGATGTTGCAATAAATTGTACTTTTAAAGCACGCACTAATAGTTCTCTACTGGGAACCCAATACTTGCCCAACATATTTCTGATGTCATCATTATTGAATCTTACTCTATGTTCAGGGTCTTCAAGTACCCATTGTTTAGCCCATGTAGTCTTACCACTACCTTGAATACCTCGGCATAAAATTATCTTTGGCATTGTCTCTCCTCCATGTACTCTTTATGTTCCTTACAATACTCACTACCTTCCACAACAGGTTTCCCACAAAAGTGGCACCTCTTCTTAGCATTAAATCCTAATTCAATACTTGACTCTACTGAATCTTGGATTACTCCTCTAATAATACTAAAGGCAGTATTCAGTCTATCATTCTCAAGAGGTGTAAGTACTCCTTCCTCAAAGGGGAAGCCTACCATACCTTTTAACCTCCAAAGTATTCTATTCCTTTTCTGCCATCTCAACTGCTTATCTGTCATATTACCACTCGAATTTCACCTCCAAGTTGTTTAACTCTGTCACTGATATAAAATATAGCCTTCTTCAAATCCTCAATTTCCTTCTGATTATCTGTAAGACTTGCATCCTGCTTACGTCCTGCCCTAAGTATATACTTAATAGCATTACCCAAGCAGAAATCCATATGTCTTGTTATATCAATTACCTCAATTCCACACTTATCCTTTAACCATGTGTAATGAGGGGGATGATTTACATTATCAGGCTCATCTATTAGTAATCTAAAGTGATGCTTGACATTACCATTGCAGATTTGCGACCTCTCTCCAGTATCATCAATAAGTACAATACCAAACTTGTTGTCATAAAAGTCTATAATTTCATACTCCTTGCCCTTTGTGTAATTGTAAAGACAAGACTCATTACTTTTGCCATAGATAATAATGTCCCCCTCTTTAAGATTTTTCGGGTTCTCTATTGGAATTAACTTTCTCATTTTCCCAGTCTAAAAGTTTCACAAACTTGTCAAAGAAGTCTTTGTACTCCCTGACATACAACTCACCATTCTCCATCCCTTGATAAATCAAAGCATTAAACCATTCTCCAGATACAGGATTCTTCATCCTGCACCTGTAGAGTGGCATATACTTATGACCTGTCTTAGGATAAACATAGGTTCTACTTCTAATTTCTTTTATCCTTAGTCTTATTACATACCATGCACCTATCACACACAATATGAATACTACTATAGGAATAGCTATTCTCCAAGTTTCCATAATTTTATAGGTTCAATGTACCCAGCAGGGCGCAATTTCTGGTACAGCTTTAATAGTTACTTTCTTACAGAAGATTGCTGCTGCATACTCCATACACTCACTTAACTTCTTAGCTTCCTGCTCTGCAATTTCCTCAGGTGGTTCTATCAAATACTCATCATGTACATCATTAGGGATGAGGACTTTGAATATAAGACCATCATTAACCAAATGATTAAAGTATCTAATACCTGCTATCTTAGTCATTGCAGCAGCAGTACCTTGAGAAGGATAGTTACATGACTGATTATCAGAAGCACTCTTTCTCTTCCATAAGTGTTTCATCACTGACACATATACAGTCTCCCTGTTAATATCAATGAATCTTTCCTCTACCTTACCTGCCTTCTTAACCTTATATGAATACCTAACAGCTATTTCTTCAATAGGAACACCTTGGGCAAACTTCTTTGCAATTTCTTGCATGACAGATGGTGGAATCTCAGATATTACTCTGCCACTATCTCTTGCAGCTTTGTATATATCCCAGAAATCTTCCATACCATTCTTTCTCCTTTCAATACCTTTCAGTATAGGATAGTCATAGATATATGCCCTTAGTCCAGTTATCTTTGAAATTAGGATATAGCCTCTATTCCACATATCTCTCTTCTGTACCTTGAAATAGCTTGCTATACCATTAAATCTCTTGAAATAGTTGTTATAAATCTCAGTTGCAAAGTCCACAGGAATATTACAATTAGTTGCCATTGTAGGAGCTTGACCATTATAATTGAAACAGAACCTTGCCTTCTTAGCCAAATCTCTAAGGTCTTTTCTTACCTTCTTGACATCCTTCTCTGCAACCCCATCAAGGTCTTTAGGGAAACACATCTTAGCTACAAAAGAGTGCCCATCTCTTTGGTTAGGGTCATTATAGAATGCAATCCACTCTTTATCATTAGATAATTCAGTGAATACATGGCCCTCTTGGTCTCCATAATCACAATCTATCAGCAAATGTCCCTTTTCAGGTACAAATGCTGCTCTTGTCTCTTCTGTGGCTGGAAGCTGCTGAACATTGACACTCTTATCATTTGCTTGTGTAGAAATGTCCTTGTTTTCATCTTCCTCCTCTGCAATATCATCATCTTTAGTCTTACCTCCTTTACCTTTTCCTCCTGAGCCGCAACTCAATCTACCAGTATCCATCATTTGATTGAATGTTGGATGGATTCTCTGTGTAACAGGATTAATGGCATCAAGGAAGTTTTGACCAAAAGATGTCACTACCTTGAAAGCTGCTGAATACTCCAAGTATAAAGGAACAATACTACTCTTACTTGCCTGCAACTCTATAAACTTAGATTCTACAGACTTCTTTATCTTGCCTGTTTTCTTGTCTTTAACCAATAGGTCAAACCCAAGTTCTTCAAACAATCTGATTACCTGCTTGGAACTATTCCAGTTAATAATACATTGAGGTCCAGTATCAAACTCAGCAAATAATGATGGCTGTGGTATTACCACATACACATTATCTGCAAGTTTGGCTAACTTGCCTTTCTTATGGGTATCATAGTTTCTTGCAATAAGGGAAGAGTCACCCTTTTTCATCACATAGTCTACTACCCAATCATTAAGTTTCTGTTCAGCAATCCTTAACCTCTCTGCATCTTTAGCCATCTTAGCCTTCCACTTAACAGGGTCAAGTTTAATGCCACAATATTCAATGTATGCAAGGACTCTTACAAACTCATTCTCAATGTCAAGTGCTACTCTCTGACCTCTTGCACTGATAGTAATAAGCTGCAAGTTCATAATATCCTCAAGATGCACAACATCATTTGCTGCATAAACTATAACATCTTCTGTCATACCTGCATGTATCTGTCCTCTGACAGTCTTATCAAGAAAGATACCTAAATACCTATCACAACAAGCCTGCAAGGACAAAGATACAATGCCAGGTGGGAATCCAAGAAATAGAATTTTTTCAGCTAAATAAGTATCATAGACATTTCTGACTACAATATGTTCCTTATACAGCCATCTTAAATCAAACTTTGCATTATGAATGATGAATAATCTGTCACTTTCAAGATAGTCCTTATACTGCTTAACATCAATAGTCATACAGTCTATTACAACTTGATTTTCCTTATTGCCAAGTTGAAGAGTAAGTAATTTACCCTGCCATATCTCTGTACCTGTAGTTTCAGTATCTAAACCTACTACTCGAAGGGGCTTTAATATTTTAAGAGACTCTTCTACAGAAATACATTTATACTTAGCATCAGGAAACTCAAATAGCTCTCTCTGACCAGTAACAAAATATATCATTATTCAAATGTTAAAGTATATCCATAACCCTCAACAAAGTCTATAGATTTGACAACTGCTTTGGCTTCCTCAAGCTCATAACCTACCACAATCATTGGACCTCCTGATGGGTCAATAAACTTATTTCCTCCTTGAACTTCACCTACTCTTAATGTAGGCACATCAGTCTTAAGTACATAAGTTTTTGATTCAGAACCATCAGGCTTAGGCATCTTCTTGAGATAGTTTACAGCTTTGTATCCAGACCTAAGTTTTATAATATCTTCCATTATTTCTTAGAATAGGCAATTAACTCTTTAAAATCTAGTACATATTGGTACTTATGAAAGAATTGACTTCCTAGTATTCCAGAAAGTGTCACTCCACTCTCTTCTTTTATATTACCAAAGGCATTACTCATATCTAGAACTTGAAAATCCTCTTTATAGTTTCCCCCTTTATAGTCTAATTGTGCTCTTACATAAGACACTGGAACCTTATTACCTTCAACACCAAATACTGTACCAACATCTTTCAGTTTTTCACAAGTAAGACTATCTAATATATTTGAGTCTACTATGGATATTGTAGCCCCAGTATCTAGTAGAAAATTAAACTTTTTGCCATTATTATAAAATGTGATAACTGGCAAATCTACTAAATCCATTGCCTCTTTGAAAGACATATTTACCCTTTTACTTTGCTTACAGTAATCTTCTGCACCATTAATAATAACAGCTAAGATGATTACTGCAAGCAATATACCCACTATTTCTAATATCATGCTTCATGCTTTTTTTTTCATTATTACTTAATTCCTGTTGAGCCAAATCCTAATCTATTTTCATTACCCAAATCATCTACTTCCACAAGTTCAACACCTGAACTTAGCAGCCATTTAATCTTCTGCCACATAGTAGCTTTCTGACTAAGCTGTATCCTAAATTGGCAGATTCTGTCACCTGCTTCAATAGTGGTCTCTCTCATAGGAGAACATACATAGTGCCACTGGTCATCATTGCCATTATATGTGTTATCCACTACACCTTGACCATTTGGGATGAATAATCCTAACTTCTTAGGACCACTACTCCTTGAATCAATAATAGCTTCAAATCCTTGTGGTAGTTGCATTGCAACTCCAAGAGGAACGTAATAGGTGGGAATCTCTACATCCCTATGACCTACTCTCTCTCCTTCAACAGTTTTTCTCTTAAGAACATCAGCCTGTGGTGCAGGAATAGTGGTATTTATAGCAGACCTCAAGTCTATCCAATCACCAATCTTGCCAATTACAGGCATACAGCCCTCAGTTAATACTTTTACTTTAATTTTCAGTTTCATATTTTCTAATTACATTATTCACATTTGCTATATGAACATTGACTACAATGAATACAGCCTCCCTCATGTACTAAATCAGCACCGCATTCAGGGCACTTTCCTTCTACCTCTACAGGTATATACTTAGCCAACACCCTACACATAGCACTACTGAATGAAGTGATATTATCATTTACTTTCTTTGCAGTCTTGATGATGTACTTGGTATTAACTCCATGCCTCAATAACATAGAACTATACAAAGTAGCAGCCTTTTCTTCTACATTTATGTCAGTATTAAGAAGATTGGCTATCACTAAATCTTTTGAATAGAGATTATATACTCCTTTCTTAACCTTAGTAATTGTTCCTTTAGTATTTGTAAGCTCTACACTATGTTTAAGCCTAAATACAAATATTTCATAAGGCTTCTCCTCATAAAGTCCAACACAAACTATGAAATTTTCCCCCTTAATCTTTATTTTATGAATATTACAAGGTAATATTTCAGGTCTTTTCGGGGCACCTGTTAAAGGTATGTTATCAGGTTTTTTTACAGTAAGAATGCCTTCTCTGTTACATCCTGACCTATAAACAGTAACCCCTTTAAGTCCATACTTCCAAGCATCTATATAGATGTTATACACATCTTCTACAGTAGCTTCTTTGGGAAGATTAATTGTAGAGCTAATACTTGCATCAGTATATTTCTGTAATACACTCTGCATCTTAATCCTATTAATAGGAGAAATATCCTTAGATTCTACAAAGTAATTAGGAAGGCTTTTATTGTTATTCAAATCATTGACATATTCATTAAAAGTCCTAGCGCTAAAGTAGTCATCAACTATCTTAGCATTCACCTCATAGAAAGTATCCTCACTATTAAGAGATTGAGTCTTTCTTACATATTTCAATGCAAAATTAGGCTCTACCCCAGTACTTACCTGTAGCATTGTTGCAATACTGCCTGTAGGAGCACAAGTAAGAAGCTGACTATTGTGAAGCCCATAAGTCTTAATGTTCTCAATTACCTTTTCAGGAAGATTAAGAGCTTTAATAAATGAAGACTCAACTATCTTTTCCTTATTACACATGGGATAACAGCCAGCAGTTTTGGCTAACTCAAGGGATGCCTCTACAACAGTTACTGCTATAGTATTATATACTTCTTCAGTTACTCTAAGAGCCTTTTCAGAACCATAAGTAATCCCAAGCTTAATGAGCATATCAGCAAGACCCATAGTGCCTAATCCTATCTGCCTCCAATTCCTTACAGACTTCCTTTGCTCTTCTAAAGGATGAAGCATCATACCTTCATTGAGTACCTCATTAAGACCCAACACAGCTATTGAGACTGCTTCTTCAAGTTTATCCCATAGAATACAGGCATTCTCAGTAAAAGGATTCATTACAAATTCACTTAGATTAATACTCCCTAATAGACATGAGCCTCCTGCTGGCAAAGGCTCTTCAGCACAAGGATTGACTCCTGCGTATGTAAAGTTACTATCATTATCCAACATATTATATTGTGAAATTCTGTCCCAATATAATAATCCAGGCTCTGCCCATTCCCAATTCCTCTTAGCTAAGAGCTTCAATAAATCTCTTGCCTTAAAAGTCTTGGTTATAGTACCAGTCTCAGGACTTGTAAATTCAGTTACCCAATCTCTATCTTGTATTGTAGCTTCCATAAACTCGTCAGATACTCTGATACTAATATTAGCTTTTTCGCATACTCCTTGCTTAGTTTTCAGATTAATAAACTCCTCAATATCAGGATGTTTGCAACTAATACTAATCATCAAAGCTCCTCTTCTACCAGACTGGCCTATGAGTCCAGTTATATAGCTATAGAAATCCATAAAGCTTACAGCCCCAGAGGTACTCTTTGCAGCATTATGGACAATAGCATCTTTAGGCCTTAGATTACTAATGTCTACTCCACAGCCTCCTCCATAGCTATAAGTTCTTGCTAGTTTTCTCCCCACTTCAAAGATAGATTCTATGTTATCATTAGGGGGAGTAATAACATAGCAGTTACTATAAGTAACACTCCTATCTGTAACTCCTCTACTTGCAAGGATTCTACCTCCAAATAAGAATTTCTTTTCTTTTATAAGTTGCCTAACATAAGTATTCCCACCACTAACTCTGTCAAGCCATTCATCAAAACTCTCATTGTTTATCTGATACTTTTTATGCCAAATATCCAGTGAAAGCTGATTACCTCCTAACCACTCTTGTTCTGTCATATTATAATGTATTTAACCATTCCTGTAAATTATTTGTACCAATTTCACTAATTCCCATAGGCACCTTTGGTCTGGAAGTGAGATAATAAGAAAGCTCTTCTCCTATCACAAAAGGGCTTCTCATTTCTATTTGGCCATTCTTTCCAAACTTTAATGTACCTACTTCCTGTGTAAATGGACAAGTCCACACCAATGGGACAAGGATTCTCCTATTGACTACAATGAAATCATAGTCAAGCAGTTTGAAGTCTTTGAAGTACTCATCCTTATCCATATTCTGCCTTATAATAGCCCAATATAGTCTGGCTTGAATATCATATCTCCAATCTACAAAGGATTTATAGAAGTCCCATTCTGTATGGGAACTTGTTTTCAAGTCTACTGGCTTTACCCACTTCTCTTTGTGATTGACTATGATTAAGTCAGCCATATTTCTATACTTTACACCATTGAACTCTCCCTTGAACTTCAACTGATAGAATCTCTCAATATCTGGTTCAAATGGATTATCCTCTGCAAAGTAGAATTGAGTGGATTTACTCTCTTTCAATGCTCTTACTGCACTGCACACATCTTGATAGGTCTGAGTATCAAGTATAGTCTTACTGCCTGCTATAAATAACAGGTTATAGTAGTCAGCTCCTTTCTCCTTGATAACTTTAGCCCTTGTCTCAGGCTTCCAGTTCATCTGATAACTCTGATATTCAGTCTCCCTAATGATTGCATTATCAGGAATTGTAATAAGACTCCTATAAGAATCTCTATACTGACTGAACAAAGATTTTACCATCTTTGTAATAGAGTCTGGAGTAGAAGGAAACTCAGCAACCATAAACCTTTCATCAAACTCTTTTTGACCACCTGTGATTAAGGAGTCCACTGCACTCCCAAAAGTAAGAGAAGGTGTTTCTAACCTGTCAAATAACTTATCCAAGTTATTGAATCCCTCCCTCTCATATCTTGCAAGGGTTGAATAGCTTAATGCTGAGTCCCTTCTATACTCCTCTTCTGTTATATTAAGAGATATATCAGATAGCTTTTTCTTGATTGTATTCATAGAAAAAATTATTATTTCTCTGGGTCATATATTCCTAGTCTCATGCAATATATATCTACCGTAGACTTTAAAGATAAAAGGTTATCAATATCTACTGACATTAAAGGGCTGCTTACATCCCCTATAGTCTTAGCCCTTTTAACTTTATACACTGCTGAGTTAACTAAATCTTGTAAAAACTCAAAATTTCTTTCTCTTATGAATTTATTTGCCAATTCAATATCTTTTGTGGGAAGTGCATATATAAGCCTCTCAATATCAGTCAGTATTCCCATAATTTCTAATTATATTTATAGCTTGTAAGAGCTGCTTCTTAGTATACACTTCAAAGTATATACTTTTTTGTCCTGTACTATTATATATGTCATCAAGTAGCTTTCTAAACATTTTTTTCTTATAAGGAAATACATCATTGGTAAATCCTTTACATTCTATCCAAATGTCCAAATTATTATATCTTACATATATATCAGGAGTATATGTAATGGGCTGAATTAGCCCATTACATAGTCTAAGTTCCTTACTACTTTGCCTACCTAAAGATTCAACCCTTTTCTTCTGTTGTGTATCAGTCTCTTTATCATAAAAGGGAGTTATGGGAACAAAAGAAGGAAAAAGGATGAATTTCTTTGGTTCATATTTAGGAGCAAATCCATGTTCTTCAAGACAAGTAAAACATGTTTTCTCTAATATACTTTTGAAAGTTATATTCTTAGCAGCACATACAGTAGCATTCCTAATCTTCTTATTTTCCACTTTTGAACATTTCCTTAAGAATATCTTTTGTAATTTTGCAGGCAATCTTTGCATCACTTATAGACCTGAATGCTGCAAAGTTCCTATAGTTCTTGATATGAGCCTTATTAACCTTGGTAATTCTACCATCAAGCATAGAGATTACATAAATCTCAGGACTCTTCTCAATATGGTCCTCATATTTCTTGTCCAACTCAATGGCTACTTCTCTAAGTACCATAGAGAATGCAGCAGCAGGAAGAATACTATCTACACTGTTAAGGTAGTTATAGACCTTCTCCATCTTCCAACCAAGTTTCTCTGCAATCTTCTGAATGTAGTAATCTAACTCCATAGGAACCTCAGATTCAACCACAGTAGACTTTGTGGGATTAGTGGTGGTAACAGTACCATCCTCAAGGAGCTTGGGAAGAGTATCCTCAGTTACCACAATGTGCTGAACTACAGCACCATCAAAGAAAGGGGCTATTACCTTAGATACTTTAACTAAAGTATCTCCAATCTGTACTTCCTTGCCATTTTTCAAATAAATCTTTTCCATTTTTTTTTGTTTAGTATTAATACTCTTCGTACCATTTTATAGGTACACCATAAATCTCTTTTACCTTATTGCTTATATCAATAAATAGCTGATGTGGCATCTTAGTATTACTCCTTGCAAAATATGCAGGATGCTCAATTTCTATAATATGATTGAGCTTACTATTGATGTAAGGTTTAAATGTCTGAGCCTGTCTACCAAATAAAACATACACTACAGCTATATTGTAGTCAGATAGGCTCTTCAATAACTTTGCTATGAAAGGTCTCCATATCATTACATGGGAGCCTACCTTATTCATTTCTACAGTGAGTGCAGAGTTTATCATTAGTATTCCTTGTTTAGCCCAACTCTCAAGAGAGTTGTCAAAGGTAATACAATAATGTGGGACCTCAAAATTAATAGCAGCTTCTTTAACAACTTTTAAGGAGGGAGACAAATCTTCTTCACTAACATCTGCCCTATTCCCAAATAGAATACCAGTGGCTACACCCTTTTGAGGATAAGGGTCCTGACCTAACATAACTACTTTCAAGTCATTGAAAGGACAAAGCTCGAATGCTCTGAATACATCAGATTGGGCAGGACACAATGGTCTCCTCCTATATTCTTGCCCAACCTTAACCATTACATTATTAAGCTCTGTCCTATCAATTACTTTCATCCAATCTCCAAAGTATTCATCTAATGTCATATCAACATCATTATGTCATCAATATTGTCAATAAGGCATTCATTTAGTGCATCATTAGAGCAGGTAGATGGGGTAGGTTTAATAGGTTCTATAAAGAACTTATTGAAATTATCTACTATAACCTTTACTTTCCTGTCTTCTGGATTACTGCTGAAACTATAATTGCTCCTTGGGAAATTTATGTCCCTACTTGTATAATAGGGAATCAATTTCTTGATGATGCCTTTGTTAATCAACTTATCAGACTCTAAAAATACTTTGGAACTGACATGGCACACAGGTCTGTAATAGACCATAGTATTACCATTGTCCTCAGTATGTACACTTCTTGCAATTAATGTACATAATAGTAATGGAGTGTAGCTCTCATCAAAGATGATGCCTTTACCACCATAATACACTTCACCCTTATTGGTAGTTATCTTCTGCAATCTTTTACCATATCCTACATTAGTAAATAATTGAGTTATAATACTATCAAAGGTTCTTCTTTCTTGGCTTGGTGTATTGTCATATAATGGCAATATTATCCTCTTGATTCCCATAATTGCGGGATAAGCCATATTGTCTGAAACCAGCTTCTCAAAGTGTTCTCTTGCAATCACAGGTATCTCTACCTCATCATTGTTTACTTCAATGACAAGGCTTCTTCTAAATACATTGTTACTATCAAGAGACAGATTCATTTCAAGCTGGTCTGGATTACCAGACTCACTGCTATTGAAAACACCCATTACATTATATGCAAATCTTGGGTTAAATTCCATTATACTTCAGTTTTAAGATACATTGTTTCTGCATTATATGTGGTAAGGAATGGCAGGTCTCTGTCAATGAGAGGCTCACATTGATTAGCACAGAAGTTTACAAACAAATTAACCATATAAGATGCAATCATATTTGCACAGAAGGTAGTTTGTTTATAGGAGCAGATAGTTTCATCAGCTTCTGCATCAGAGAATAGGAACTCATTATTGTACCTACTGATGTTGTACTCATCATCTCCCTTGATGCACAATACCTGAAACTCTTCTGCTGCTAATCTACCATCAATAAACAGGCAATTCTTTCTCTTCTCTTCTGGTTTGAATTGAACATGATTTACCCATTTATTAAAGAAAAGTCTTCTTGCTGCCATGTTATCAAAGCCACAAATCATAATGTCTGATGCCTCAGATTCATCAGTGAACCTTTCACTTATTGCAAAGACACTACTATAGCCAGCATAGTTCCTAATCATCTCAGCCAGTGCAGATACCTTAGGTCTACCTAAATCAGATTGACCATATAACTGACCTGACATATTGACAGTTTCCACTATATCATCATCATAAATAAACATGGCAGTTGGCTTCATTCTTGCTAATAAGAAGCCTACATAACTACCAATGCCACCTACACCTGCCAAAATGACAGTCTTCTTCTGAATGTTCTCATACCAAATGGCAGAACTAAACCTACTTGTAGCTTCATCTACCAGTAAGGTTGCAGAGTTTGTAGGTATTTCCTGATGTGCATCTTCTACAGCTTGGTCAAGAATATCCTGTTCTTCTTCTGTTAAAGGTGAATCATCACTAATATCTTGAAGAATCACTTCATAGTCTTCCATTGAGTTAAATTCTTCAATAACTTCTCCTAAAGCTCTCTCAGATTCTGCTACTCTATTTTCTATTTCACTTGTTGTCATAATATTAAATACTTTTGGAGTGCATCAATATACCCTTTGATATAATCATTTTCAGGGAGTTTTGTAAGCTCCTCTATCATATCATGAGCACAAATAGCACAAATTTCTGTTTCATCAAAGCCAAGCTCTTCTAATTTCTCATCTGTTATATACCATGTCAGATACTCTGCATAAGTCTCTGCCCATATCTTGAAATTATTCATGCCAACTTTGCCTTTACCAAATCTCTTTTCATACAGTGCAGGCATTGACTTAGCCCATTTAGTAATGTCAATCTTACTATCATTAGAAATGATAATACTACCTGTAATCAATTGAAGTACAAGAGATTTCAAAGTAACCTTATCAAATGATACTTGACCATAAGGTATGTCATATTCCTCTCCAAATGGCAAGTCATCTGCATCATCAAAGAGAGTTGGCTGAACTACCTTAGGCTTATTAGCTTCCTTCTTGACAAGATTTGCTGGACCTGCCTTTGTACCATAGAAATTAGCAATAACAGGCTTATAATAACCTTGATATGTAGGTGTCTGAGCTTTCTTGGCTTTTTCTGCCTTTTCTGCTTTAGCTTGCTTGATTTCCTCAAGTCTTGCTGCCATGTCTGGAAAGGAATAATTCTCACCTTCTTTCTCTATTTTAAGATAGAACCATTCAATCTCATCTGCATCACTTACATATTCCTTAGTATCTTGCTTTTCACCATCACCAAAGAACTCATAAGACACAGACTCTTTGACCTGCTTTGACTTAACCCTCCTTGTAATTGCAGCAGTATAAGTACCTGCATTATTCACAATGAGAGATACAAAGTTATTTCTATCCCTACCTTCCTCCTTTAGAGTAGCAGTATCTGTTCCACTAAAGAAGGTACTCATATTGTTATGGGAATGTATAAGACCCATTTGGCAATCAAGTAGCTCAGGATTCTCACACATATAGGCTATCACATCAGGATTCATATCAAACTCTGTATAGGCTTGAGTGCCAATATCCATAATGTAAATATCCACACATCTTATCACAAGGTCATTATCTTCAAATGAGCCTTCATGTGTAAAGAATAATGTACCTGACCATTCAGTACTCCACACCTTTTGGCAGGCAAATCTTATCTTTCTTTCCACTTCTGCTGGAATAATCAGCTTATAATTATAAGTACCTAACTTCTGTACCAAGCTGATTACCTTCGTGGGTTGCTTTACTTCTTCCATATCTATAATTTAACACTTTAAGTATTATTGCTAATATGTATAGTGCAGTATGAGTATTAAGAATTATGCTCTTATTCTCATTCCTTACCTCAACAATATCTGTAATATCAATAGTAACCTCTCTTCCCTTGAACATGCAAACCTTCTTGCCTATATATTGAGTATAGTTATTTACATTGTCCATACTTTTATCATAGTAAATCTTCCCATTATCTATGATACATTCTTTCAAGATACCTCTCCTCTTCAATTTTGCAAAATTAGCAGTAAATTCCTCCTTATTAAATTGGTCATTATACCACTTAATAAACTCATTACTAATAAGTACAATAAATTCAATGAGTGACATACCAATAGAATAAGAGCCATTGACATAGTTAAATTTGAGTTTCTTAGAGCTAATAAAGTACCTTACAAACTCCTTGAATTTATCAGGAGTAATGACACTTCCATAGTAATTAGGAGACAGATATGTAATGAATCTATCTACACCTGTTCCCATATTATTAGTGCCTAACCTCTCCAAGTAATTATAAGGTCTTCCAGCAATAGATTCTACAGTTACATACTTACTTAGTTCAAGGCAAAACATGTTCCACATATCCTCATCATAGTCCCTATTGAGGGTACTAATAGTACTATTGATGGGACCACTACCTGTGCAAGGACTCTGGAACTTAGTAAAGTCACCTGTAGGAATACCACTAATATGACTGTGCATGTATCCACTACTAATGTGAAGCATGGTATATTCTGACCTATTAAGTGTAAATTCACCATTCAATGTGCCATTATACATTATTTTCACCTTAGCCCACAGATGGTTAATATCCACAAATCTGTCATGTTCATTGGTTACTCTTACATGAGGAAAATGTACAAGAATGAATATGCCATCAAACTTGGCATCCCCAACCCTTCCCTTTACTGTAGCATTTGTAAACACATTTACAACCTTTTCTACTTGGTCTTCGGGTAAGTCAGTAATAGCCAATGTTTTATACATGCTCCAATCATTCCTGTTCATGCTTACAGTATCACCATCGGGAATATAAGTAGCCAAAGATTCTATCTTTAACCAAGATTTGAATCTGTCCAAACTCCAATATCCTTGCATATCAACCTTATCCTCTCCAAAGAAATCATTGAATATGCCTAATACTCGGAGTGGTCTGTCCATCAAGGAGTCATATAGCTCTTCTATCCTCTCTTCAATTAATTTAATTGTTTCTCCACTCATATTACTATAAAAAAAAAAGTAGGTAAGGGGGCATTTCTAACCTCCTTACCTACTGTTACTTACCCTTGTTAATTGACACCCATTCCTTCAAACATATCATCAATCTCATCATCAGAGTAAGGAGAAGCTGACTTAGGCTTATATTCCTCAGAAGGTGCGGCACTTACTGCAACTGCACCCCCAAGAATATCAAGTACTTCCTCTTTCTCACAATCTTCAATTGTGCCATTATTCTCAAGAATTTCCACCAACTTGCTGATAGCAGCTCTTGCTACAGTATCAACACATTCACCACCATTATTCATAGGTGCTACAGGAGCACTTGCTTCAGGAGCATTTGCAGATGCTTCTACTTTTTCCTTCTCCTCAGTCTCAGCCTTAGGAGCATCAGGCTCTGAATCACCGTTACTTTGTATCAATGCAATAAGGTCAGCAGTCTTACACATAGTGAAATTCTTGCCAAACTTCTTTACACAAGCATCCTGTAAACCCATAGATTTGATAGCACCGTATGCCTCAGTTCTGCTCATTGCAACAGCACCACTTCTAATCTTCTTATTGGTATTAGTAAGCATGAAAACCAACTCATTTGTGATAGTACCCTTGTAAGGAACATCATGTGGCAGGACTGAAGCATCATTCTTCAATTCAACTTTTGATGTACCCTCAAAGAAGGTCATACCACTATAGTCAATACCATTAGCTCTCAGGTCATTTTTCAACTCAGCAAGGGTCGTGGCTGCTGACATAATAACACTCTTTTTCTGATTCTTAGTCTGTACGACTGTAATTTTTCTTGCTTCCATGTTTTCACTTTTTTTTTTATAAATTGGACTTATTGAAACTTTAATCTATGCAAAAGGGCAAATCATCCCAATCATTGTCCTCTTGTCTTGAAGAGTTAAATAAAGGCTTGATTATTCTAAAGAACTCATCTTTGCCCTTAGCCTTATACAAGTCTGAAATATCTTTCCCTTCATTAAAGGGTGGTAATACTACATTAGTAAACCCTGTTTCCTCAGCTAACTTCTGAGCATCTTTTAATCCTGGCTCATCATTATCCAAGCAAATGAAGACTTGTTTATATCTTCTTTTCAGTTCACTAATTGCAGTATCACTCATCCTATATCCCTCACCTTGAATGGCAAGAGATGGGATACCTGTATTAGCCCATAGACATAGAGCATCTTTTAATGAAGAGCATATACATATTTGCTCCCCATATTCAGGTACTTTAGTCCATAGGCTTACTACAGAATTGTCATGCTTATTACTCCACTTATAACCAGCTTTGTTGAAAGGCTGATATACCTTTAGAGTAACTTTACCTTCCTTGTGTTCTACATAAGCATAGGCATACTTATCAGCTCCAAACACATATCTATGACCATCTTTTATGACAATCTTATGAGATATGGGATAAACCTCTGCATACTTGAGCCATTCTAAAGTTATGCCATAGGATGCCCAATACTCAATATCATGAGGTGCCCAATCTCTGACTTTACATTGCAGCTCTGTATTATTGAGCTTGAAAATCTTAGGAGTTAAGTGTTGCTTTGAAGTATTTATACCTAGGTCTTTTGTACTGAACTTAGAAATATCATGAGCTATCTTGGCAAGAGCTTCTATATAATTGCATCCCCACAACTTGCAAAGAATATCAAAAGTATTTCCTCTGTCCTTAGTTGCAAAGTCTACATAGTAGACTCTATGCCCATCTCTGGAATAAAGTCCAAAGGAAGCCTTATTATCTATTCTTAAAGGAGAATGAATTACACAGGGAATTTCTGTAACTCCAAGATAATAAGCTAAAATATCTGCTTCTGTAGTTTTACTTAGAATATCATCTAAAGTCACAGAAGGATTACTCTTGCCAATAGCCATAACTGTTTAGTTTAAAAGTTATTATTTACCAAAATCCCAAGGAGAAGACTCTTCTGCCTTAGGGAAAGGCATGTCACTTGAGCCTGAGTTGTTGAAGTCAGTAGCTTCTACAGTATATTCTCTAAAGGGTTTAATATCATACTCCACATTAGAGAATGCTCCGGCATTCTTTCTTTCTTGTAAGTCCTTATCTATTTCACTGTAATCTCTTGCTCCATTTCTAAGTACTTTGTTAGTATATACTACCTGATATTGTTTTCCATCCTCAGTAGTTCTTACTCCAAACATCACCTTGACTTTATTCTTAGGCATAAGCTTAGGAACTTCATTAAGTTCAGAGAAATCTCCCTTAAACAGCTTATCCATATCAAGGGAACATTCACACTCCTCCATGTTAGCTACTTTGGGGTTCTTAACCCATTCACCATTAACATAGGAAAGTGCTTCATCAAAATTAAGATAGCTCTTAATAAATTCAATAAGTTGTATTTCTCCACTATAGGCAGGCCTGTATTCAGTAGTAATTCTAAGGGCTTTACCAGTGCTACTTTTAAGAGTCGCTTTATTTTTCAGATCCTCTGGGGTAGCCCAAGCACTATAACCATATTTATCAATTACTTGTACCTTAGTTTTGTCTCTATTATACCTATAGGATTTATCTACAAAGAAAGTCATAGGAATAATTATATCTCCCTCTACATCTGGTTTGACATAGAAAGTAACTATAACTTGAGGTACATTCTTACCATCTACCTCTCTTTCTCTCAGATATTCAGGCTCAGAGTCTATTTCTGCATTCAACAGTTTATTTCTTTCTTCTTTTGTGAGATTAACTGCTAAAACATATACAGGAGAAGCACCAATATGCCTCTTAATACTTCCACCTTCTTTGCTCTCTACTGCTTTACCAAAAGCCATAAAACTAAAATTAATATTTTTATTCATTTCTATTCAATTTATTTAATTTTACTTCTTGTTATTTTATTGCTTGTTCTTAATGAACTTAGTAAGGGAGATTGTTAGGAAAAGGAGAATCTCCCTCTGCCTTGACCTCTACTTCAGGTGCCTTCTAGGCATCATTTACTGTCTCAGGAGCAACATTGTCAATAGCAGGCTCCTCTACATGAATCTCATATACATTAGCCTCCTCATTGAACACTACTACACCAGCCTTAGGTTCATACTTAGTAACCTTTACAGGCTTACCATCCTTATCAACCTTGCCTGTATCTTCTACCTTCTTGACAACCAAGTCTTCACTTGTGAGACCACCTGTCAAAGCCTTGACACCCATTTCATGTCCTTCAATTTCCTCAGTCAGAGCATTATACTCTGCATTAAGTTCATCAATCTTGGCAGCAATCTTATTCTTCTTTACTACCAAAGGATTAACATTCTGTGCAATTCTTTTTACACCTGCAAACTGTCTTACTGTTAATGTCTTATTCATAATTATTTCTCTTAATATAATAAAATAATTCTGTTATTACTACTTAATTTAAATACGTTATACTTGGCAATGTAATACTCAATTGCGGCTAAATAGAAATTAAGAACTATCTGTACTGGAAATTGGGATATTGTTCCAATGAATAGATTAATTTTATTTCTTTCCTTACCTTTTTCCAATAAGAATTCTTCTAACATCCGTAATTGGCTATTTATATTAAATGGGGTAATATTATATACCTGATTACCAAGTTCTATTGTCTTTTCCCTATCCATAATATTCCTTCATAGCTTTCACTACTACTCCTAAATCATTAGGAATAAAGTCCTCCATAAACATATCAGCAGGAGACTTAGCAGGAATTTCTACCATACCATCCATGAATCTGTGAGTATAAAAGCCATAAGTAGCTGCACCTTTATCATCATATTTAATAGATGAATACAGCACCATAGGTACAACCTCTACAGGATTATATTGATTATCAATCAGTTGGCCAATTGTACTAACCTTATATCCTACAGTAGTCTTATCACTCTGGACATCCTCACTATGAAGAATTAAGAACACATTAATATCCTCTCTCATAGATTCTATAGTAGAAATAATCTGTTGAAAGTGCATAGCCAACTCTGTATATTTACCATATCCAGTCTCTTTGGCCCTCTTGAAATATTCCTTCCTCATAATATAGATAGCATCATCTATAATGATATTATGAACATAGGAAGCATTCTTATCTATACCTTGAAGCATATTAATAGCCTGTGTATAATCATCTATCCTGAATAGATTCTTATTTTCTTTATTATATAGACTACTACTACCTTTAAAAGGCAATTTTTTACCTAAAACATTTAATATCACAGTTTCTTTAGGGTCTAAACCCTTAATACTAGAACTTTTTCCTGTTCCACTTTTTCCTAAAAGGATTACTGCATTTGCCATTGTTTTTGTTTTATATGTTACTTTTACTTGAAAAGGGCTGCAAACCTACTAAATAATTTCGTATTATGCAACCTTTTATTGGATTTTCTTGCCCCATAACTAAAGAAAGACTTTGATGTACTATTAGTGTGCCTTATCTTCTTTAGATACTCATACACCTTTTTTATGCCTTCATTATCATCAGGTCTTGGAAGTTCACTAAACTGGCATACAGTACCATCGAAGAATAACGGGCAAAGTCCTCCCATTTCTCCATCTCTATTAACAATCATTTCAAGAAATCTTATATTATTCTTGAATTTGGATATGTCATAGCCCTCATATTCTTTAAGAGCAAATCTGAATGGTGAGAATAGACCAAGGACTATATTACTATCCCTTGAGGTATATTTACTATCACCTAATCCAGCTACTGAGGGTCTTACCCTGCCTATCTTGAAAGCCTCATTTCCCTCTTGCTCAAAGGCTTGTTGTTGGATTATTACTGGAGAATAGTGATACCTATTTCTCAGATATTTGGCACAATATTCACTAAGTTTGTCCATAGATTGCTTAAGAGTCATCCCTCTTTCAGTATCTATCAGATTAATAGTATCGATGATAACCAATCTGTACTCATTAGGATTATCCTGTTCATATCTATCAAACACTTGCCTTTCCTGAATTACTCCGAAATCATCTTTATATTTACCTACTTTTGTATAGACTTTCCCATGTTCTTCAGCATATTTTACACAGTACTTAAAAATACCAGTTGGGTTTCCTGCCTCATCAGGGAATATTACATGCTCTTCAAAATACTTTAGGATATTTTGGATTTCATCACTATTAATAGCATCAAGAATCTCTTGGGATACAGGGCTTATGGTACTTCTCAGGTCTTTAGGAGTGATACGAATCTTTCCTTTACTGAGGTCATATAATAGCCAAGATATAAATCTTTGCATAATCCTCTCTGGAGTCTCTTCTAAGGGGAAATACAGTATCTTTATATCAATATCTGCCTTGGTGTAATAGCAGAACATTAATGGCTTATATATAAAAGTAAATGAAGTAAACTGAGATTTACCACCTTTAGTAAATGAGGTTATAGTGTAGTAGCATCCTTGCTCTATCCCTATAAAGTCATTACTAAATCTTTCAAAGGGTGATGGAATCCTATTCAGTTGTCCATTTAATAACCTATTTCTTCTCTCTTTAAGACCTGCTACTACTCGATTTATTAATGTACTCATTATTTTAATGTTGAAGTCCAATCATCGCTAAAATTATCTGTACAGTCAGTGTTCTCCATGTAAGACAATAACTGAGAATTCACAACTGATGTGCCATCTTCTTTACCTGCTTTCATAATAAAATATTTAAGCACCTGCATAAATTGATAGTTGCCATTAAACCCACTAATATATTTCTTAGTAGCTTCTATAGCTTGCTCATCTGTAAATTTAACATCAAACTTTTTTACAAAAATTTTTAACCTCTGTGCTATTATCTTGGTACTATCTCTCCACTGTAATTGAGTTCCTGGCTTCCTCCCAGTTGGGAATAGTTCCCTTAATTTATCTGCCAAGTTATTAAATCTGTCATCGTCCTCTTTACCAGATATTTCCATATTAGCATAAGTTCCTTCGACAATTTCCGCAGATTCTTTAGTTGGACTTACATCATCAGGGATACCATCCTTAAAGCTATTAATAAATATTAGACCCTTGTTATTTAATTTATCAATTGTCTCCTTATTAATAACACAACCAAGATATAATGCAGTAAGATATAGGAGTCCATCCACTCCTATATCTTTATCTACCTTATCTGTGTCTACAAATAATTTCATACTGATAATTCTGTTACACGATTAAATTCAAATTCCTGCATCTTTGCACAATTCTGACCTAAGCTTGAAGCTTTTGAAGATATATCTGCCAACTTTTCCGCAATGCAAAGCCATATTTTACTGGAAATATTAAATGCTTTAGCTTTAGCTCTTGATTCAGCTATTCTCTTACCGATAACTTCATTAAAGGTATCGTCAGGGCTGCATTTTGCTATAGCTCTTACCGTGAATCTTCCAAAATCGTCAGCTTTAGGAACTTTAGATTCCCACCATCTTTTATCTGTGTAAATCCAAAGCCCTGAATCATGAAGTTGTATATCAACAGTCATAATACATACAACTATATTATGTTCTGGTTTTATAATAAATTTAGGGGTTGTTATAACTTTAGTTTTCATAATACTATCTCATTTATACTACTAATATTAACTATCGACTTCTCTGAATATTCTTCTATTATCTTCTGTACAAGTTCCTCTTCCCTTGTATCCTTAAAATAAGGTATAATAATGATAGGAGATTTATGCCTAAGGATTCTTCCAATTCTTTGCTTAACTATGATTTCTGAACTATTCAAATTGCAAAATATACCTATCCTACAATTAGTCAGATTCACACCTTCATTTAGAATTGCGCAGGCTGTAATATGCTTGATTTTATCACTATTGAACATTTTAAGGTATTCAACTGCCTTTTCATTCTTTGAGGTAATATTATATTTACCTAACCTCTCTGCCTGTTCAATACTACTACAGAATGTCAAAGTCTTGTAATTCCTGAATTTGTCAAGTAGGGAAATTACAATTCCCTCCTTCTGTTCAGCACACCATTTCAACCTTTTGCCTGCTGTTGAAAGCCATAAGTTCTTTATTCTCTTATTTCCTGAGTTAAAGTACTCATTTTTGTACCACTTTATAAGTGAAGAGACACTATCATAGTAACCTTTTTGGGTGGTAATTATATTACGATTAAACTTCTTTATCTTATAACTATATTCGGAGTTATTCAAAGATAATGGTAAAAGGTATAATACAGGCTCAGGCAATACTTTATCATCTATAGCTTCCTGTAACCTACACTTTATTACCTTGGCATCATATTTATGTTTTAAATAATCCTCTAATTCCTCCTTTATAGTAGCTGATAAGCCTATAATAGCCTCATTTACATGAATAGTACTTAATATATTTCTTCTTCTTTCTGATAAATGATGTTGTTCATCTAAACACACAATATCAAAATACGAATTTTTGTACTTAGATAGAGACTCATAACATTCTATAACTACATTATCTGTGTTTAATCCTCCCCATTTATTTATCTCATCAATCCAATTTTGTTTATGCACAGTCTTAGCCACAACAATAAGAACATTAGTAGCCTCTTCCTCTTTTCTATATACCCTATCACATATATGATTAATAAGTTCTATTGCCAATCTAGATTTACCATAGCTAGTAGGTAGTTCTAGAATAAGGCATTTAGTCTTATCTATTTCAGATAAAGCTAATTTATATACCTCTTCCCTTGTCATTTATTTAAGTTGATTTACAATTCTTCTTAACTTGCTAATATACAAAGTATCTTCAGCATATCCTATATTTTCTAAGAATTTATAGTACTCATCCGGAGGCTTGTCATAGTCTCCTTTATATTTATATTGTACTAATTTTACATAGGCTTCTACTGACTTTGCCCAATGGTCAAATGTATGATATTTTCGTTCTTTACTATTATATAATCCGAATAGATTATTACCATTTACACATAACCCTGACTTAAACCAATTACTTTCAAGTACAGCTTGTGCATAGACTATCTGAGGATGTTTGACCCCATAATACTCCAATACTTCTATCAAGCCTTCTTGAGGTGATTTACTGAAGAAGTCTGGTTGCTCCTCATTAACTATGTGTACCACCTTTATTTCAGGTGGTTCATCTTCCTTCAAGTAGGAATGTACTTGAATTGCTCCAAGTACTCCTACTGCAAAGGAGATGAGTATGTTGAATACTCTCTGTTTCATACCCTCTTACATAATAGATTCTTAACCTTTAGTAGTCCTCTTGTGACAATGTTATCTCCTCTCAATGAGAATACATGAGTATAGTCTTCACACTCATTGGGATTCCACCCTGCATGAATTGCATAATATATGATGAATGTAGCAAATAAGATGATATTAGCTATAGGCAGTAAACCCAGTACAACTATAATAAGTGCCATCCATAATGGAACTATAACATCATATTCTTCCTGTAACTTAGCAGGACCATAACACCTATAATACACCTCAACATGAGTATCTTTCAAGATACTCAATGTCAAGATGATTATTAATATAGCAATAATCCACACCATTTGCTAATATCCTTAAAGATTGTAGGAACTTGACCATATACAGGTAATTATAGAATAATCTTGTTATTAAGTCCTGACGATACAGGAAATATATTTCTTCTCTCCCTTTCAGCAACTTGCCTAGCTTCTTCCAAAGTATTATATCTACCAAAGGATTTGCCATTAATTCTTACTCTATATTTTCCCTCTTCTATGGTCACATTCCTACAATGTGTTAAACTACTTAGAGTAGAAGAAATATTCTGAGCATTTTGCTCCTTACTGACCTCCCTAAGATTACTTCTGACATTATTTAGTGTATTGTGGTCAATGTGGTCTATGACACTATTGGGATTTGACTTTTCAAATATAAAATTATGTAACCATATCTGCTTCCTAACTTTATTAGTTTGAATCTTAGTCTTTACTCCATCTATATGACCACTCCTATTTCTATTTATATGCCATGTACCTCTTATGGAAGATACCTTGAGTAAATCCTCTTTGCTTATATAGCACAGCAGACGAGTTCCTTTGTATATAATCTCTATAGCTACTATGTTATCATCTATTTCTACTACTCTGTTTTTCATATCACTTTCTTATTTTACTTAAGTCGAGAAATGCCGAGGTATTACCTCCAGTAATAACAGTTGGAACAGTTCCATCCCATTTCTCAATCCACATCTTTTCAAGGATTGCAGGAGTAAGAGCCTGTTGCCTCAACTCATTGGCTTTCTTCTCTGCCTCAGCAGCTACAATAAGTTTCTTAGCCTGAGCTTCTGCCACTTTAACCTCATTCTCTACCTGCATAGCCTGCTGAATAGCCTTATTCTTGGCATTTACAGACTCTACAATAGTCTGAGGATATTTGAGACCAGAGGTTAGCTGCTCCAACTGAAAGTTCTCTTTGGCAAGTGCTTGAGTTAAGTACCTTTCAATAGCATTCTCAATACTATCCCTTTTACTTACAATATCATCAGTAGTAAACTTATTGAGCTGGATTCTAAAGGCATCCTTCACATAGTTATACAGAGTACCTCTGATTACCTCATTCAACTCCTTTCTGTACTTCTTAAAGACAGCAGGTGATTTACCATCAATAATCTTCAATGATACAGTAGGGTCTACAGTGAACTCTGAACCATCCTTTGCATTAATTGTAAATGGCTCATAGTCAATAGTCTGTACATAAGTAGGATACTCATATACTGTGGTAGTCCAAGGATTGTACCATACAATACCAGTTACCAAAGAAGCATCATCCACTCCCTTATCACTGCCATACAGATTCACCTTGATGCCTTCACAACCTGCATCTACCTTCTCCATACATGATGTCATTGAGAACACCATAAACAAGGACAGAAGTCCCAAAATCAATTTACTTTTCATGTTTTCTTTCTAATTTAATTGCTGTTAAACACTTTGTTCTGACTGATAGATATAATGTTGCCACTACCATAAAGAATCCTATCACATTCTCAATGGTATTAGGTGCTGAAATCATTTCAAGTCCTAAGGTTATTAGGATAATGAAGATTACAAACCATACAGCAAACTTTGCTACTACTTTATCCATAATCTACTTTCTTCATGCTTTTTTTTTTGTTAAACTTATATTGCTTAGTCAGAGATTTTCTCTTCTTTAGTCAGAAACACATAGTTAGGTAACTTATAGTCTCTCCACTTGTATTCAGAGTAAGTAATAAAGACTGGGTTAATATATTCTTTTCTATTTTGACCCCTATATACATGGAAATCAACACCCATACCTACTTCTGCTATTTTGGCAATTCCCATATAAAAATAAGATGCCATATAGTCTGACTTTGCAGCTACATATACTGCAGCCTTCCTTGTCTTATATAAACCAGTTGAGATGTAGAATGTGCCAAGAAGCTGCCTTTCATGTGTCTCCTCAGCCTTCTTACATATACTATACAACTCTCTTTTACTCGGAAGATTCTGAGTATTGAACTGTGACAATATAAAAGGTGATGGAACACAAGAACCTTCAGGTCTCTTGCTCTTCTTCTTGTAGTTAATAATACCATTAGATAAGTAGAATCCTCCCCTATAACCTATGTTCTCTTTCTCTTCAAACATATCATAGAACCACTCTCTGAGATTATACTTCTCAGTGCCTCTTCTGCATCTTTGCAAGAACTCAGAAAATACTTTATCTACTGGTCTGCCTACATTCTTTAACAGGAATTTATGCAAATCTCCGTGGAAATAATGATAACCATCATCATACCAATTATGAAAATACCATCCAGCAGCTTTCTCACTGCCTCTCTTTAATATTCTCTTTCTTGGGTACTTCTTAGCCCATCTTGATTTCTTTCCATTCCTATTCCTATTAAGGGTAAATTCTATCATACTTCAAGCAGTTTTATGTAAGTTCTCTTACACTCCCCACTCCAATACCATTTGTTATACCATAATAGCACAATGTATTTATCCTTTGATGTGACTATATCAATCTTAGGAGAATACTTATTGTACATTACAACAGTCCAAATACATAGCACAATGAGGAGTAATACACTAAATGCTGTCATACTATTCTGGTTTAGGGCAACATACTACATATTCAAATCTTGAACAAATTCTTTTCCACTTCCTGTAATCATCGCACCTATTCTTCTTTAGTGCTCCTACATCGAGAAAGTTACTTACGCAGAGCATATCATACTTTTCATTTAAGGCAAAGGGTATTTCAAAGTAGTTATCTAAGTCCTTCAAAATTGCCTCTATAGTCTCGCCTGATTGTATGAAGTCATCTACTACAATAAACCTTGCTTCCTGTAATTTTCCAATGCCTCTTAGTGATGGACAATGAGCACTTGTATCATTATCCTTCCTGACTATCAAGATGCAGGCATCAGTAGATGAATCAATGTGATGCAGTTCATTAAGTATAGCTCCTGCAATCATAGCTCCTGATGTACCTCTTGTTACAAATGCAATAGTTATTCCTTCCTCAATATCTTCTTTGTAAGTATCATAGATAGCCTCTGCACTACTTTGTATGTACCTATGCTTCCAATGTACTCCAAATGGATACTTAATATCTATGAAATGGTCAAAGTGTATGAATTTTGGAACATATCCCATAATCTTATATTATAATTATTTTCTTTTAATTATGAAGAAAAAAAAGGTCAAGAAGGGTAAAGATGTTAATAATCTTCTACCCTTCTTTCCCTCCTTGCATAGGAACTTTTGATTTTTCTCTCAGTCTTCAAATACTTTATAGGTATATGATGTACCTCCTAAATCATCTGCTATCATTTTCAGATGAGTTTGTAATCTTTCTTTTTTACTCATTCCTATCCATGCTCTATGGGTGATATGGGAAGGGGTTGAGTCATTCCCTACCATATAAGTATATGCCTCTTTAGATATATTTACAGTCTGCCTAGCAGGTATGCACTTCCTTGTATGATAAGTATAGACATCACCTTTATCTAATACTAGTATATTCTTTTCTGTTTTGTCAGAGTCATAGACTGTATCTATAAGTAGTCTGGTCTTGCCATTTCTCTTAAGATGCCTTTCTATCTTTTTAAGACATTCATTTTCCCTGAACATTGTTCTTCCAGGGATTTCAATACTTAGATTCAATTTAATCTCGCTCATATTAATCAATATTTAAAGTAAATTCATTTATGGTGTCTCCACATTGCTCACAACTTCCCAAGCACTTATACTCTCCTTGTCCTTCCATGATACATATTAAAATATCTTGTAGCACATCCTCCTTGCTGATGCTTTTGATTACCTTTAATAATGCCTCTTGCAATTTTTCAATAGGAAGGTCTACGGTTTCTACTCCATCTAGTGTTAAAGAATCACAGACACATCCTGTTACATACTTTAATTCCATATCCTTATGTATTAGTTATTAAATAATATATCAAGTATTCTTCTCCACTTACTTTTTCTTGTTCTTATAGTATTGTCAGAAGTCTTGCTTGATACATTCTTCCTATTACTATTGAGTGTTCCTTTTCTCCCATAAGTCATAAAGAGCTTACCACTTCTCTCTCTTAGTCCTCCTTGATGCCATCTATATCCAATAGCAGCAGGAGTTCTGCCAATTTCAAGTGATGCTTCCCTAAATGCTCTTTGTAGGTTGTTAGGATTTTCCTCAATTTTACTGATGACTACTTTCTCTTCATCCTCAGTCCATCTTCTAAATGTACTCATTTGATAATTTAATTATTTATTTTGTTCTGTAACATGATATAGTGTTTTATATATTAATCTAGTATAAATATAATGGATTCATTTCATATTGAAAGAATGTCCTAACAAAGTCATACAGCTTTTCATGTTGAAACTCTTGTATTCAAAGTCACGTAACCTTTCTTTATATCCCCACATTTGGTCATTGCATCACAAGTGGCTATAGCTTTCCTATAAGCATCACACTTTCTTTCCTTTAGGTTCTATTGGCTTAGTAGAATTAGTGAACTAAATCCCCATTGTATCTCCACTGAGACTCGAACTCAGATATATAGTTTAGAAGACTATTGTTCTATCCCTTGAACTATGGAGATATATGTGACACCCATAATCTTTAATAGGTAACATTTACCTGCTCACTTCTATTAAGAAGAATAGGTGTCACATGTCTTAATAAATAAAAGGAGACTTATATTCACATACCAGTCTCCTGTAGTGACAATATGTCACCCGAACTAAAAACTTTTCCTAGAAATAATCAAATTACCTTATATGAGTAGGTAAAGGTAGTCTTTTCCTACTAGCCAAATAAACAAAGTTTTTATTGAATCTGAGAAAGGTATAAGTGTTTGATTATTGAACCTATATTATTCCTATCTTTCATGGGCACTTTGTATTATTATAATTTCCTATGTACTCCCAACAAGACTCGAACTTGTGTCTACTCTTTAGTAATCTGTGGCTGATGGGAGACTCCAACTCCCAACCTGAGGTTTAGGAAACCTCTGCTCTGTGCAGTTGAGCTAATCAGCCATAGCTTTACCATAGTATATACTTCTACCACTATTGGCATTATCATTTCTACTGCCAAAATTCTCTGTAAGAGAATGACAATTGGGACATAATAGTTGAAGATTCTCTTCCCTGTTATTGCAAGAATCCCCATCTATTTGTGTGAAAGCATCTCCTTTACAGATAGCATCCTGTTTGTAAATACTACAGTTATTGTTCGCATAATTAATTTCTTTTATAGGATTATTCGTTATTTTCTCCTGTTATTTTGTTAAACCATTTAGAAAAAGTTAATACTTCAAGCTCTTCTTCAGATATTAGCTTGTAGCAAGTATAACATAATACTACACATACAATGATTGAGTGTATAAAATATCCATTGTTATATATGCTGTCTACTCCTGATATAAAGAGCATAACTGCAAAGGCTGTTATCCATAATAACACTCCTTTAAGTATAAGTTTAAGCTTCATATTATACTTTACTTGGATTAATTAGTTCTGCACTGTTTGTTTTCTTATTATATTCACATCTTGCTACTAATAAGAAACATTTGTTGTTGTAAAAGTTAATATATTCCTGTTTCATTTTTTTTTCTTTTTTTTCTTTTTTATATATTACATATAGCTATGATAATAGGTAATATAATCCCTATTGTAAAGAGAATTATAAACCCACATCCTGCCTCATCCTCAGTGAATTGATGCTTATGCCATTTGCCATTAGCATCTTCATTATAGAATTTGTACATATTGATTCTTGTATTATTTGGTTCTTAATTGAGACATTTAATAATAATTAATATATGTTTGTTTGGTTAATTACTTGTTAAAGTATAATTCTGTGTTATTACTATAACAGTAAAAATAGTCATATATTATTGGATGAATGTGTATCTTAGATAGTTTGTATGAAGAGGTTATTTGAGGGTTTGGTTATAGTAACTACCTCATAATCAACTACTTAATTATCAACAATAACCACCAATAACTAACTACTAATAATCAAAATAACCAATAATCAAACTACTTAATTATCAATAATTAAATTTGGAAAAAGAGAGGAAAACAATCCTCTCTTCTCTCATATTTACCTAGAGTGTCCTTAACACATTTTCACTAGATTTCTTCATGATACAAGGAACCCACTCATTATTACCTTCTATGCAACATTCTGCATATTGGAGGTCAGAGCCTTTAACAGTGTTAATATCCTGTTGGACAGCAGGGCTTACATAGCCTCGCTTTGTTCCACATAAGAAGAATACTTTCCCAGTGTTTGGATTCTTAATAAATTGCAGTACATCACCTTCTTGACCTTTCAAAGCATCTACACTCATTCTGTTTCTTACTAACATTTTTGCTAACATAATTTTAAGTTTTAAGTTGTTAATGAATTAAGTTGTTAAGATTGCCCAGAGGGGGATAATCCCAAAGAGCCGAAGGCTAGGGGGGGTTTTGGGTGGCTATACCTCTCTCCTGAAAATATAAAGGAAAATAAAAAAAAAATAAAAGAAGTATTAGTATTTGCATATATCATTCTTTTTTCTTATCTTTGCAGCACTGTTGGAGTAGCAAGTACTTCAGAGTAGAAACTTATCACTTCTTAAAATCATAGATAAACCCTATAAATAGGAACTTATTTAGTTGCAGCAACTTGAGAGAATAAAGGGTATCAAGAAGGCTACAGGTAAGCAACTCACTTGGAGTATATAAAGCGTAAATAAGTTTTAAGCCAAAACTTCAGGAGTAGTGTAAAAGACTACAGAGATAATAAGAGATAGAAAAATAATATATAAACGGGGTAAGGAACTATTTATAGCAGATGCAAGCCATAATGCTGGCAGGGGTCTCTTATATTCTAAGATGTAAATAGGCTTTAGTTACTCTGTTGGAATAAAGGATAATAGACTTAAATTACAAATAATAAAATGGGGAATTTATTAATAGGTACACATAATAGTGCCACAGGTGAGAAGGGCAAAGGAATATTAAGTTGGTTAGTTACTCCTTTCTCTAAGACACAGTCAAAAACTATAGAAGAGCAATATAATGCAGGCTGTACAATGTTTGATATAAGATTTAAACAAGATAAGGATAAAGTTGTTATATGTAAGCATGGCCTTTGGTCCTCAAAGAGGACTTTAGAATCTATATTAAATCAAATAAATAATTATGGAAACTGTTTAGTATCCTTAACATATGAGGGTAAATCTAGTACCTCTCTACAGCACCAATCTCTCATAGGATACTATGAATATATAAAAAAGAAATACCCTAATATAACTTGGCAATATTTGGCAGTAAAATATGGTAAAAATTCCCAAGGAATTAAATGTAGGTATGATATGCTAAAAGTAGACTTATCTATAAAGACAGTACAAGGCTTTCTACCTCTAGATGGTAGAAGTTGGCATACTTACCTACCAATACCTTGGTTATGGAAAAAGATATATAATGATGCTCCATTATTTAATGATGAGTATTATACTTACGTAGATTTTTTATGAGAATAACTAAAGAATTATTAAAGGAGAAATTGTTAAGATGGGTGTGGAAATTCCCACAGAGCTTTGTAGCATTATGCTTAGAGGGTATAATATGCTCATATTCTATGCAGAAGGGCATAGATAATAGGATTTTTATTACTAATACATTATTACCCTCCTCTGTATCTTTAGGAGATTTTATATTTATACACCCATATTCTTCTGAGGAATCTATTAAACATGAGTTAGGACATAGTAAACAGTCTGATGTACTAGGTCCCTTATACTTAATAATAATAGGTATTCCATCATTACTAAATAATGTATCTCTTCGCTTATGTAGAAAAGTTGGAATTAAATGGGATTATTATAAGTTCTATACAGAATGGTGGGCTGATAAATTAGTAGGTATTAATAGAAAGAATACAGATAAAGCCTAAAATTAAGCCTAATTTTACTCCTTCAAGACAAGAAAATGATACTTGGATTGAAAAATAATTGGAGAAAAATTTGCATAATTCAAATATTTTGCCTACCTTTGCAGTGCAATTACAAAAGATTGGTTCTAGGAAATTTCCACATAAGGAATGTTACTTTAACCAGTTGTTTTAAGGTAACATTCCTTTTCTTTTATTGCCCCATAGTGTAACTGGTCATCACATGAGATTTTGGCTCTCATAATATAGGTTCAAGTCCTATTTTAATCTACTAAAGTCCTATCCTACAGAGGTAGATAGGCAAATGGAAGAATAAGCCTAATGGTAAGGCAGTAGTCTTGAAAACTACCAGTAATCATGTAAAAATGGTGTGAGAGTTCGAGTCTCTCTTCTTCCTCTGTTAATACCTATCTTACTAGGTTAAGTAAGACTAGATGACTGGTTCTACTAGCTAAAAACAACCACTCGGAGAGTAAACCTGCAAGGTGTAGGGACTACCTGCTAAGTAGCTTCGGGCAGTAAAATGTCTGTGTTTCAAGTACACTGCTCTCCGCAATATATAGTAGTAGCCTAATTGGTGGGGCACTGCATTTGGGATGCAGAGGATGCAGGTTCGAGTCCTGTCTACTATACTAATGGGGTTTGTGGTGTAATTGGCTAACACACCTCCCTTGCAAGGAGGAGTTCAGGGTTCAAGTCCCTCATTCTCCACACTATGTTTTCATGTTTTCATAATGTTGAGCTTTTCTTGGACACTCTTTTGGACAGTTAGAGGATAAAGAAACTGTCCCTATTGCTCCTTAGTTCAGTGGTTCAGAATAGTTCCCTTACAAGGAAAAGGTCATAGGTTCGAGTCCTATAGGAGCAACTAATGGGGATATAGCTGGAAGGTCTATGCACTTGGCTGTTAACCAAGAGATAAAAGTTCGATTCTTTTTATCCCCGCAAATTCTAGGTTCTTAGTTTAATTGGCAAAACACTTCTCTCCAAAAGAAGAGTTATGGGTTCGATTCCTTTAGAATCTGCATTATTGGCACATCTTCTAATGGTCAGGAAGCTACTCTGATAAGGTAGTAATCAAGGTTCAATTCCTTGTGTGCCAACTATATTCTGATGTACTTCAATGGTAGAAGGCTGCTCTCATAAGGCAGTAGCTAGTGGTTCGAGTCCACTCATCAGAACTAGGTTAATGCCTTAATATACTCACTTAGCTCAGTAGGTTAGAGCAGGAATCTTATACATTCAAGGTCAATGGTTCAAATCCATTAGTGAGTACTAATGTTCCTATAGCTGAATTGGTTAAAGCAACAGTCTCTTAAACTGTGGACTCAAGGTTCAAGTCCTTGTGGGAGCACAATCTCAACCTTGGCAAATATTCCCCCAAAGCATTGATGGTGGATGCTCTGGACTTTTAATCCTGAGAGTAAGGTTCGACTCCTTATGGGGGAACATAACATTATTAACTCCAAATTTTTATTGTTATGAAAAGAGTTCTTTCATTGATTAAGAAGGGCACTAAGGCATATCTTAGACAAGCTGCTAAGACTTGTGTTTGGACACCTACAGGAACTATTCCAGTTGGAATATAGTTCCTTTGATGTTGGAGTGAGTAATGAATATTATATGGGAGTACTGCTCAGATGGTGGATGGGCACTAAAGAAAAAAAAATATGTTTGAAAATGCAATAAATAGTAAGAAACAAGGTGATATAGGAATGTGTTATGCTATGGCATATTTTTCAAAAATAGGATATACAGTGAGTGTGCCTATTACAGATTCTCAAGATTATGACCTTATAGTAGACAATGGTGCCTTACTAAAGGTACAAGTAAAGACTACTAAATGTATAAGCAAGTTTGGGATATATCAAGTTGCATTGAAAACTTGCGGAGGGAATAGAAGTGGTCAAACAATTAAGGGATTTAATGAAAACAGTAGTGATTTACTATTTATATTAGTAGATAACAATAATATGTATTTGATTCCCAGGAGTGAAATAACTAATAATGCTGCAATAAATTTAGGGAAAGAATACGACAGATATAAAGTATATTTGTAGGGAGAGTTGCTTCACGGTGAAAGCCCTTGACTGTAAATCAAGCACCTTAAGGTTGAGCTAGGTTCGACTCCTGCCTCTCCCACTTCAATAGAAATCTTTGTCCTTGACTTATGGAAAGTGATGTGGGTAGAGACACAAATAAGTCATTATGGGTGTTGGGCAGGTATGGTTACATTGCGCAGGTCTGAAAAACCTGAGAACAAAGTTCGATTCTTTGAACACCCACATAATGCCCCTCTGATGGAATGGTAGACATAATATCCAAGTATGCGAATTGGTATAGCAGTAGCACTTAGAATGCTATGGATTAATCATTGTGGGTTCGACTCCCACCTTGGATACATGGATAAAAAACTTTTAATAGAAAGTAATATTACTCTTATTAAAGAGTATGAGTCTAATAATAGACCTTTAGTAGAAGTTGCAAGAAAATTAGGAGTAAAATATGATACACTAAAGAAATACTTAAATATTTTAGGAATCTCTTATAAATGTAATCCTAATAGAAAAGGTCTTAAAAGACCTAATGAAATAAAACCTATAGAAGAGTTATTACAAGGTAATGGTTCAAATGCCAGAAAAAGAAAAGTATTAATAGAAAGAGGTATTAAAGAAAATAAATGTGAATGTTGTGGCTTATCAGAATGGATAGGTAAACCAATACCCCTTGAACTCCATCATAAGGATTTTAACCACTACAATAATTCATTAGATAATTTACAAGTACTATGTGCCAACTGTCATATGCAAGCACATAACTATTGTAATTCAAAGAAGTGAGAAATAATTTGAAAATAATTAGGAAAATATTTGGTTAATTGAAATATTTTGCCTAACTTTGCACTATCAAAATAAGAGAATATGTTTGAAGAGAATAGTCTATTTACTCCAATGGAATCAAGTAGAAATATAGAAGTATCTGGTTCTCAGTTCTTTATTAACTTCTTAAATCAACTTGAAGGTTGGAAAACTAAGTGTAAGAACTTGCATTGGGCAGCACCTAAGAAGAATATTCATGTATATCTTGATGAGTTCCTTGATATATTATCAGATTATCAGGATGGTTTAGCTGAGGAGTATCAAGGATTATTAGGACATATGCAACCTAATGCTATAAAGGGGGTAGAAAGTAGCTCATTAAATGCTATAGATTTCATATCTGAAGTTAAACAAGGCACGCTTAAATTTTATAGTAGAATACCTGAAGGTATTGAGTTTTCCGGAATAAAATCAGAATGTGAAACATTTATACATAATATTCTAAAATACAAATATTTATTTGAACTTTGTGATAATAAGCCGTATTAACCATGTTCCATAAAAATATATGAGTTGGGTTGCCCCTATGGTGAAACTAGGTAAACACAGTAGACTTAAAATCTACTGAGCAGTAATGCTCTTATAGGTTCAAATCCTATTGGGGGTACATAAGCTTTCTTAGTATAAAGGTTATTATGCCTGTCTTGTAAACAGGAGATAAGTGTTCAATTCACTTAGGAAGCTCAACAAGTTACTAAAAGCTGTCTTACCTACAGTGAGAGAGTAACACCTAATGCTACTAGGTAAATCTAGCAGGAGCTGACCTGCGCCAACTTAAATTAAAAAGCTGAAACTAAAATTAGAGTTCAGTAGATGTAGGTGATTAGGGGTGTAAGCTAAGGCTAAACTTACAATGCCAAAGTACCAATACAAATCTTTGGCTATATTATGGGGAGAATTGGTATTCCATCTAGTCTCATAAGCTAGACTCCGTAGGTTCGATTCCTACCCCCGTAACTAATTTAGATAATATGGAAGAGGTAGAAAAAGCAAAGATGACAAGAACTAAAAAAATTAATAATTTAGAGGTTCATCAAGTTATGACCGCATTAACTGATACTACAATCAGAGGTATTGTAAGGTCAGCCAATGAGGAAGGGATTAAGAGAGAGGATATAGTTTCTCTACTTAAAGAAAATGGTCAGTTTGTATTAATTTACTTTAGATAAAAACATTATGGAAATGGAAGAGCAGAAGACAATAGAAAGACCCTTGATGAGTGAAGAGGAGTTCAAGGATTATGTGGAGAAGAATAGAGTAGATATTATAGGAGATTTCTATGGAAAAGGTATTCTTCACCTAAGAACCTATGAAGCAGTAAGCAAGTTCAAGTCTATAAGGAGAGCAATTAGGAGAGGTCATGTATCTCTTGATGGTATTATCTTCCCTAAGAGACCTTTCAATAACAAGGCTAATACTTGTAAGAGAAAGGGGCATCACAGTAGGACTATTAATGAAAGAAAGAAGATGATTTATGAGCAGCTTAAGTACAGAAAATCAGCCTAATGGTTACAATGAAGTGCCAGTATTATACTGCAAGCATTGTCTATCATTGAATATTAGGAACATTCCAAGAATGGAGGATTCAGATTACTGTGATGATTGTGGTTCTACTGATATAGGAGAATGTTCAATAGAAGAATGGGAGACCCTATACGAGAATAGGTATGGGCATAAGTATCTTGAAGAATATTAACGATTAATTATAAAATAAAATGGAAGAGCAAAAGGGAAAGGTTGTAGAAATGCAGCCAACAACAAAGGAAGTAGAAAGACCTGAGAAGATGTCTTATGAGCAGTTAGAGAATGTAGCTCATCAACTTAGTGAACAGTCTAGACAGTTATATATTAAGCTACAGCAAGCTAATATGAATAACATGTTTAAAAGACTTGATTACTTGTTTAAAGTAATAGAGAATGAACATATGTTTAACCACGAGTTCATTAATAAATGTACTAATGAGATTGAAGAGCTTATCACAGTTCCTGAAGAATCTGAAAAAGATAATAAGAAGGAAGAATAGCTAAATACTAAGATTTAAGAGGAATATACTATGATGAAGAAGCCTAATAACATAGTTAGAATACCTTGTTCATTAGATAAGAGCTTCTTTAGGTTGTGGTTTAAATTTTTAGAGCCTTTTCATAAATTAACTGATAGAGAGATTGATGTAATTACATCCTTTGTTAAGCAGAGGTACGGACTCAGTAAGGTTATTAAAGATAATGAGATACTTGATAAAGTTACAATGAGTGAAGATACAAAGAAGAAAGTAAGGGAGGAGTGTAATATTACCCTCCCACACTTTCAAGTAATTATGGGAAAACTAAGGAAGAACAAAGTCATAGTTGATGGTAAGATTAATCCAAGGTTTATTCCTAACATTGATGAAGAGACTGGTACCTTCCAACTATTGTTACTTTTTGAATTGAAATGAGTTATCCTGATATAATTGGTAAGGTCTCTGAAGAGTTAAATTTACCTAAAGAAGTAGTAGATAAAGCATATAAGTCATTTTGGCTATTTATTAATCAATCTATACAGTCCCTGCCATTAAAGGAGAATCTTAATGAAGAAGATTTTGCTAAGTTAAAAACTAATTACAATATACCATCATTAGGTAAATTAACCTGTACCTATGAGAGAATGTTAGGTGTGAAGAAGAGATTTAATTTCATAAAACAGATAAGAAAGAGGTAATGGAAAATATGCAGGATGTTATCAGTACAACTGTTACTGAGTTTGATAAATCAGCAACTTATGTCTCTACAAGAGAAAATCTACTTGGTTGTACTCTTCAAGACAAGGTGTACAAAGAGTCTAAATCTACATTTGAAAGTAGAATGATTGAGGAGTATAAACAGCTTGGAGATAGATTAGGTAAACTTAATATTGCTCTTAATAAAGATGGCTTTAAAGAAAAAGTAGGGGAGAAGCAGTATAATCTAATGTGTGCTCAAGATAGAGCAATGACTGAGTATTGGAATATTCTTAGAGATAGAATGGCAGATTTAGGAATTAAATTTGAAGAATAATATGCTAAAGATTAAAAAGATAAAGCCAATGTTTAACAGAATACTTGTTACAGCAGATAAGTATGAGAATGATGTTAAACAGGGTAAAGTAGTGGTAATAACTGCTGGTACCTTAAGGGAGTATCAGAAAGTAATTTCTGTAGGAGATACTGTAAGAGGTATTAAGGAAGGAGACTTTGTACTTATTAATCCTACCAGATATGCAGTAAAGAAACACCAGGAAGGTTCATTGAAGGACGGCATTATATCAGATAATCCTGTGGTTTCATACAACTTTAATTTTGTTGATGTTAATGGCACTTTTTGTATTCTCTTATACGACCAAGATGTAGATTATGTCATTCAAGAGTATGAAGAGATTGAGGATAAGATACCTGATCTTATCTTGCCTGAGGAAAAGAAATTAATACTAAATTAAATATTTAGCCTTGAGCCTTAATTAAGGCTTAGGGCTTTTTTTTTATCACGGTGTGAGGTTATGAAAGCAGAAGATATTATAGAAGGTCTTAATAAGCATATTGAGACTAGGAGAAGTGAAAGAGGAATTGAGAATGCAGGGCATATGGTACTACAGAAAGAAATTGTGCCCCATTCCTCATTCAAAGCTTATAAGATTTACAAGTATACTCTTTGGTTTACTAAAAGAGGTAAATCTTATAAAGTAATAACAGTACAACATACTGCTAAGGTTCCTGATGGTCAGGAAGAGAATATGTTAAGAGAGATGAATATCATGTTGAGTACAATGATATTTAACTGGATTGGTAGTAGTTACTATACTGAGGTTATTAATGGAACATTTAAAGAAGTAGAAGAATGAAATTACTTAAATATGAAGGGTATAATTTAACTTTTGAGCCTGAAATATTAACATTGAAAGTATTTAAAAAGCTCTTTACAAGGGATAAGACAAAAGATAAGTCAAAGTTCTTGCAGGAACTTGGCTACATTTATTTTATGCTTGATCCAAGATCAGATTATATGTATATTACTGATGAGGATGAGAGGTCTAAAGCAATAATTATAGGAGAAGGACTTTCTGATACATGGAAAGTAGACTCTATTTTACAAGATGCTATGGATTATTACAAGTCCTTTAGACCTACATCAGCATTACTTCTTGAGGATACTAGGGTAGCTGTAGATAAATTAAGGGAGGCTCTTAGGAGTATTAATATAACTGAAACAGATGATAAGGGTAGACCTATATATACACTTAATACTATAGTAGCTACTATTAAGCAAGTACCATCCCTAGTAAAGGACTTAGATGATGCTGAAAGAGCTATTTCTAAAGAGATAGTACAGAATGATAAAATCAGGGGTAGTGTAGAAAAGGCTATGTATGAAGACCTATAGTTCAATAGTATAATTTTCAGTATGTTATTAAATAATAAATTATGGAAGTAATTATATCTACAAATGAATATCAAACCCCTATAACAGATACTCTTCTTGACCAGTACCCTGAGGAGGTGAAAGAACAGTTCATGGAATATATATCCACTGTTCCATTTATTCAGAATCTTATTTCTCCTTCAAGGCCAAAAATACAGGATTTGCCTAGGGATGAGCAAGGAAGGGCTATTGTAGATATAACAAACCCCCCTATTTTTGAGGATGCTAATTATTTCAGACAGGCTGCCCTATATTTTCTCTCAGAAGGTACATATACTAAACTTAAGCCCAATTCAAATCCTAATAGTGAATATAGAAAGTTTTGGGATAGGGAAATAGACAGATGTTATAATGGACTATTAAGGGAGTCTGATGGTATGTGGATTCCTGGTTATATGTATTGGTTCCTTAACTATTGTCCTATGATGGTTAATGAGTATAAGAGAGGAAACAAAAAGGCTATAAGAAAGGAAGGATTTGGTTATTTCTTTGAAGGAATATGGTGGAGGTATTTATATCTTAATAAAGCTAGGGAAAATGGGCATCATGCAGTAGAATTAGCTAAAAGAGGTTGCGGAAAATCATATTCTTTAGCAACTATAATGTCTAAGAATCTTATTATAGGAGAGTCTAAAGAGACTAATAAGAGGAATATTACAGTACTAACAGCATATCAGAAGGAGTATCTCAAAGATGACAAGGATGGTACATTAAGTAAATTTGTGCCTATATTATCACATTTAGCTAAATATACCCCATTCCCAAGATTAATGCTTAAACAATCATCTAATGAAATGACTTGGCAAATGGGCTATAAGGATGAGTATGGTAGAAGTAGAGGCTCCTTAAACCAAGTAATAGGAGTATCTGCTAAGGATGATAGTGATAAGTTAAGAGGTAAGAGAGGTTGGATATTATATGAGGAGTTTGGTAACTTTAGTGGCCTATTGGAACTATATGATGTTACTAGAAAATCTGTAGAGGATGGTGATTATACATTTGCCTGCCAATATTTAATTGGTACGGCCAATAACAAGGAAGCTAATTTCCAATCAGCAAAGACCTTACTATATGCTCCTAAATCATATAACATACAGGACTTACAAAATGTATATGATAAGAAAGGTCAAGGAAAAGATGTATTTGGTTTCTTCTTTCCTGCTTATATAAATAGGGCAGGATGCTATAATAAAGATGGGATATCTGATGTGGTATTAGCTCTTCTGGAGCTATTAAGTAATAGATACAAAGCTAAGTATGGGGCTGATCCTACCTCAGTATTAAGAGTTATAGCTGAAGACCCAATTACTCCTGCTGAGGCCATCATTAAAGTTAAGGATGCCTTCTTTAATGTGCAAGCCCTTAATGAAAGGGCACAACAATTGGATACTAATCCTCACTTATATGATGATATATACATAGGAGAACTATTTTTTAACTCTTCAGGACAAGTAGAATTCAAGCCTACCAGTGCTGTCCCTATTAGAAAATATCCTGTAGATAATGATACAAGAGGAGCTTTAGAAATATATGCTATGCCTGAGAAAGATATTACAGGTAGGGTATTTGATAATAGATATATTATAGGACTTGACCCAGTAGATAATGATATTGCAGAGTCCTCTTCATTATATTCATGCTTTGTATTTGACCTGTTTACTGATAATATAGTTGCTGAATTCACAGGTAGAAATCCTTATGCTGATGATAATTTTGAAATAACAAGAAAGTTATGTTTATTCTATAATGCAAGATGCCTGTATGAGTCAAATAAAAAAGGATGCTTTGCTTATTTCCAAACAATGAAGTCCACTCATCTATTAGCTGAGACTCCTGAATATCTTAGAGATAAACAGATGATAAAGTATAAGGGGTTTGGCTCTAATGCTTATGGGGTCAATGCTTCTGCTGCTATTAATAATTATGCTAATGGACTTCTTAAGGATTGGCTTAATAAACTAGTATCTGTGACTGTAAAAAGAGAGGATGGCACTGAAGATTTAATCCTTATTCCCATCCTTTATACATTAAAAACAAGGGCATTAATTGAGGAAGCAATACAATTTAGCCCAGAAATTAATGTTGATAGGATTAGAGCTATGGGGATGGTAATGATTTATAGACAAGAATTTATTATTAGATATGGTAATAATATGAATCCTAAGTCAAGAGAAGAGGCAGAGAAAGATAATCCAGGAAATGACATATTTTTCCAAAGAAACTATGACCTTAGATTTAAGCAGTAAATTTAGTAAAAATGAAGACTGATGGTTAATAAATTACTTATATACTTGTATAGGTTAAAGATTTTACTTACCTTTACATAGTAATTAAATTGAAGAATATGGGATATGAAATGATAAATTTACCCCCACAGCAACTTCCATTTACTAAGAAGAATAAAGCTTGGAGAAGACGGCACTTGGATTGGGCTGATTCTAAAACATTCTTCAATTATAGTTTGGTAAGGAAGTCTGTGATACATAAAAAAATAAATTATGACCTCCTTAATGGGAAGCTTCACATGAGTGACCTTGAGATGATACTGAATCCTGAAAAGATACAGGCAGGCTTCATACCTGATAGGATTCAACATTATCCTATTATGAATAGTAAGTTGAATGTACTTAGAGGTGAAGAAAGTAAGAGAGTTTTTGACTTCAAAGTAGTAGTTACTAATCCTAATGCTATTACAGAGATAGAGAATAACAAGAAGCAAGAATTACTACAGAAGCTACAGGAATGGGTATCTAATACTTCTCAATCAGAAGAGGAGGCTAACCAAGAGCTTGAAAAGATAAATGATTACTACACCTATGAGTGGCAGGACATGAGGGAAATTAGGGCTAATGCTCTTCTTAACCATTATGTAAAGGAGTTGAATATTCCTTTAATGTTCAATCAGGGATTCATGGATGCAATGGCAGTTGGTGAAGAGATTTATCAATGTGATATTGTAGGAGGTGAGCCTACTATTGAAAGACTAAATCCACTCAAAGTAAGAATCTTTAAGTCAGGATATAGCAATAAGATTGAGGATGCAGATATGATAATCCTCGAAGATTATTGGAGTCCAGGCAAGGTTATTGATACTTACTATGATGTATTGACAAAGAAAGACATGGAGTACATAGAGAAGATGCCTGACCATGTAGGTCAAGCTGCTACAGACTCTATGGATAATGTTGATGAGAGATACGGCTTTGTCAATAATCACATGATAGGGGATGAAATAAGTACAGAGGGATTCTTTTGGGACCCATTAGGGGGATATGATGGAGTTAATAACTCACTTCTTCCTTATGATGTTGCAGGAAACTTGAGAGTACTTAGAGTATATTGGAAGTCAAGAAGAAAGATTAAGAAGGTAAGAAGTTATGATCCTCAGACAGGTGAAGAAGTATTCAACTTCTACCCAGAAACTTATGTAATAGATAAGAATGCTGGAGAAGAAGAACAAATATTCTATGTCAATGAAGCATGGGAGGGAACTAAGATTGGTACAGATATTTATGTCAATATGAGACCAAGAGTAGTTCAGTATAATAGACTAAGTAACCCTTCAAGATGTCACTTTGGTATTGTTGGCTCTATTTATAATCTAAATGATAATAGGCCATTTAGCTTGGTAGATATGATGAAGCCATATAACTATTTGTATGATGCAATACATGATAGATTAAATAAGCTGATAGCAAGAAACTGGGGTTCATTGCTAAGATTAGATTTTGCCAAGAAACCTAAGGAATGGGATGTAGAGAAGTGGTTGTACTATGCAAGGACTATGGGTCTTGCAGTAGAAGACAGCTTCAAAGAAGGCTCTATGGGTGCAGCTACAGGTAAACTTGCAGGTGCACTAAACAATGCTTCTACTGGAGTGATTGCAGCCTCTGATGGTAATCAAATACAGCAATACATTAACCTTCTTGAGTTTATCAAGATGGAAATGGCAGAGATTATTGGTATTACTAAACAAAGAGAGGGTCAAGTAAGTAATAGAGAGACAGTAGGTGGAGTAGAAAGAGCAACATTACAATCTTCTCATATTACAGAGTGGCTGTTCTTTGTACACGAGGATGTTAAGAAGAGGGTCTTGGAATGCTTCCTTGAGACAGCTAAGATAGCATTAAGAGGCAGAAGCAAGAAGTTCCAATATATATTATCAGATAGCTCAATGAAAGTTATGGAGATAGATGGGGATGAATTTGCAGAGGCTGATTACGGTCTTGTAGTGGACAACAGTAATGGTATTCAAGAATTAAACTCAAAACTTGACACTTTAGCTCAGGCAGCATTGCAGAATCAGACTCTATCATTCTCAACTATTATGAAGCTATTTAGTTCATCTTCTCTTGCTGAGAAGCAAAGACTTGTTGAAAAGGATGAGAGAAATATTCAAGAAAGACAAGCTCAAGTACAGCAGCAGCAGTTGCAAGCACAACAGCAGGAGATAGAACAAAAATCTCAAATAGAACAAGCTAAGATGCAGCAGGAGGATATTCTTAACCAAAGAGACAATGAGACAAAAATTCTTATTGCACAGATGCAAGCTTATAGTAAAAATAATGAGGGCGATAATATATCAGAACCTGAATATTCGCAAGAGGCTAAAGACAAGTTAATTCAGCAAATTAAAGAATTTGATGCTAAAATTAAGTTGGAGAGAGATAAATTAAACTTCGAGAAGCAAAAACATTCAGAGGATAATGCTTTAAAGGAAAGAATTAGTAGAAGACAGTCTAACAGGAATAATAGTAATTAAGTGCGCAATAATTATCTATTTTGAACAAATGATATATAAATAAGATAAATAAAATTCTAAATGATATGAAAAAATTTCAAGGTATAATAGAGTCTCCTACTCCCCCACCAATTAATTGCTTTTGGCTGTATAATGGCACAGTAAGATATTTTAATAACAAAACAGGTAAGTGGGAGTCAGTCAACTCATCCGAAAGTAACTCTGATATATTGAAAATAACCATAAGTGAAGAGGACCTTAATAAGGTCTTAAATGGAGAGCAAGTTATAATAAAGAATAATAAGATTTCTCCTTATGCCAATGTGCTCATACTTGAATCAGGTAAGTATTCATACTATTTTAATAAAGTAATGCAGAGTAATGGTACTAGCCAATATATTACTGGCAACATTCATACTAAAAATCATGAATTTGGTAATTTAGGAGCTATAGTATCTGAAGGAGTCATAACACTGACATCAGTATTTGTTAACTATTCAAATGCTATAGTTGAACTAGAAATAGGAGATTCTAATGAAATAAAAGAGCATAATTTAAATAATTTGGTTCAAGGACATTTCTTTACCCATCTTGATTATGGCTATGGTGTTGGAACGTTCCAAACTAAGATTGGAGGATTTGCTCACGTAACTACTGCTTATGGGAACGAGGTATTTTATAGTATAAAAGATGATGGGTCTATCATCAAAGATGAAGACTATATAAAGCCTAATGAACCTTACACTATCCAACTTGACTCAAATGATATAGGAAAACCGTTAGAAGATGTTATGGCTTCCCATATATTGAATTGTGGAGAAATTATAGTAAATGGAGTAACTGGTCCTGTTACATATACTAGAAGTGTTGACTCTACAGAGTCAATGATTTACTTTATTAGTAGTAAAAAGGATAATTCTTTTCAGATACTGACTTATAATGTTTCTAGCAAAACTATAACATCTGCTATTTCTAAATATACTGTTCCTGCTGCTACAAAATCTAGCATAGGAGGTGTAAAAGCAATGACTAATATAGCTGATGTTGTAAATGGTAGTACTACTCAAGACACAGTAGATGTATTATTTGGGACTGTTAATAGTTTATTATCTCAGCTTAGAGCTGTCGGTTTAATTATAAATTAGTATGTTCACAAAAGAGCAAATTTATGAAATTTCAAAAAGATTATCTGAACTAGGAATAAAAGATACTGATATGGAGGAAACAGATAAAATATCCTCTGATGATATAATTGCTATAGTTCAGGATGGCGTTAATAAAAAGGCTTCTATTGGAAAGGTTTTATCCTCAGTAGGAGGCTCAGTAATTATTGAATAATAAAAAAAAAAAAATGGAGATTTCAAACCTTTATGATGATTTAAGCATTACTGATGTTCAGGAAAAAGCAGCTCCTGTTGGTGATTCACTAAGAGTAGCAGTAACAAAGACTTCCGCACAAGGTGAAGCAGCACAAAGTGCTACACCTAATTTAATGTCTTTCAGTACTGATGAGAACAGTATTTGGTTTAACGGGAAGAAGTACGGTGCATACAAGCTTAATTACAAATTGTATGAATTATCAGGAGGAAGCTTAAATCAAAGTGACATTATTAATGCACTTGATGGATTCACCCAAGAACATTGGGACTTAGTGAGTGAAGGCGGTATTGGATATATGGTATCTCCTAGTGAAGGTATTGCTTCCACAGTACTATGCTCTCTGAGAGCCTGGGTAGATTCAAGTCATAAGTATCTGTCCATAGTTATATACAGGGTAGAAGGTATCATGTATTTATTGTTTGATTATAACAATAGTAGCAGTACATATGAGGGGACAGTAGTTCTTGATAGGTCATATATAGGTAGAGATGAAATAGTTAACAACCTTACTTCCACTGATACTGATAATCCACTATCCGCCGCAATGGGAAAGAAGCTAAATGATGAAAAGCTTGCAAAAACGGATGTAGTGAATAACTTCACTACTAATGATACAACTAAGCCATTATCAGCGGCTAAAGGTAAGGAACTTTATGATACTATTACTAGTAACAGAGTTACTATTAACTTTGATACTGCTGATAATACTACTGATAATGATACTATAAAAGCCTGTCTGAATAATTTAGATAGTACTTCTTTGATTAAGAAGCTTAAAAATGGTGCAATAATAACAGATAATAGTGGTGGCGACTGGGTAATTACTGTACAGAAACTGCAAGACACAGAAGTAATATTTGCGGGGATAACGTTTAGATCATTTAGGGTGTATATTAAGACTATCACAGTAACTATAAGTGGCAGTAATTACACAAATATGGCTGTTATTACTACCAATAGATATGTGCCTAATGTGATAAATAATCTAACCTCATCTGATACTGCAAATGCTCTTTCAGCTGCGCAAGGCAAAGCACTTAATGATAAGATTTCTGCATTAGGCTCTGTCTATAGAATAAAAGGTAGTAAGAGAAATATTTCAGAGGTTATAGCTTTGACAGATGCAAAGGTTGGTGACGTTTGGAATGTAATTAATGACTTTACCTTAAATGGTAAGCCATTTCCTGCAAATACTAATATTGTATGTGTTACAGCAACAAGTCCATCTGACCATGATGAAGATAATTGGGACTCTATTGGTGGTACAGTAAACTTATCTGCTTATATACCTAAATCAGATATAGTTAATGCTGTGACATCCCAAGATACGAATAAGCCATTATCAGCTGCTCAAGGTTATAAGTTACAAACTGAGAAGTTCGCTAAAAATGATGTAAAGAGTAGTTATGATTCAAGTACTTCCACAGTATATAGTACTCAATATATTAATAATAGAGAAGAAGATTTTGAAGAAGATGTGAGGGCTACTGTGGGTCCAGTTTATATCCCTTTAAATGAGAAGGGAACTAAGACCATACAACAACAAAGTATTACTAGTGATTTCACATTAGTTTGGTTGACTGATATGAAAAAGATAGTAGCTAAGAGCAGCAGCGGAAGCTACTATAATAATTGGAAAATAGAAAATGATTTAAATCCATCTAATAGAGATGCTCTTCTTGTAGTAAAAGATACTACAACAAACTCCCCTATTACAGGACACATTTATATACTTGGGGATTATTCTTATAGATGGAATGGAAGTAATTTTATTCAGATAGACAAAACTCCATTACCCACTGACTATCACTACTACATTAATGGCCTTCCTAGATTAGCTAATAGCATCCCTTCTTCATTGGAAGAAGTATTTGGGTCATTTGATAACTTCAAGAGAGGAATAGAGTCTAGTAAGGCTATATGGGTAGATACTATGTACTCTGGAGATATTATATGTAGCAGGAGAACATTAGATAATGTAACATGTGCCATATTTGAAGGAGCACTAACTCTTAGAACTAGTGGAACTGCTGAAAAGGACGCTTATTCAGGAGTATATTATATACAGTGTGTTATTAAGTATAACAGCTCAGGATTCCTTGATGGCTCCACAGTTAAATTATACGAAGACAGTATAATGCCTTACTATATAACAGATTTTCCTGAAAAGGCATCTAATGATGGAGGTAGGACTGATATGGATGCTTTCCTAGGTACACTTAAGGATTTTGAGGCTGCCTTTAAAGCAGGCAGGCCTTTTAGATTATTACAAAGTAGTGAAACTAATACTAGCTCTTCAAATATAATAATAGTCTCTAAGAGATCTGGAGCGCATTCTTATTATGTACAGAGGATATTTGCTACTAATCTATCAGACAGTAGGGCTTGTACTAAACTGCATGTTATTAACCCTGCATCTGATGGTGGTACAAAGTGGGAAGGATATTCGATACTAATTAATACTGAATTAGTTCCACTATCTAGGGTAGTGGATAGCTTAGATTCAACTTCTCTATACCCCTTATCAGCTAATCAGGGTAAACAGCTTAAAAGTTTAATTGATAAAGTTAAAACAGGCATAATAATTGAGTAATATGAGTGCTAAAGGAAAAGAACTCAGAGTTAGTACATCAGTGAATAGAGCAACTGCATTAGGTAATTCCTCAGGAGAATTACCTAATGTTATGTACTTCCCAACTGATGATCCTAATTCTATTATCTTTAATGGAAGAATATATGATTTAAATAGGCTTATTACAGCTCCTGTAATTCTTGATGATGCAAAAAGTTTAAATACATATAAAGGAATTTCTAATGCAGGAGTTTATGTAGGTAAGAGTGGTAATACAATATCCAATAAGCCCGGGGGTGTAGATGCTTTTATTTTGCAAGCTTTTAGTTATTCTCCGAATGAAATACATTATCAGATTTTATATAGTGGGAATAAAATATATAGTAGAAGATATGTTGAGTCTAGCTCTTTATGGACACCTTGGGAAAAGTTAGGCGCAGAAGGATTAACATCTATACCTAAAGCTACTACTTCTGCATTAGGTGGTGTTATGCTTGGATATACTAACAGTGGTAGAAATTACAAATTAGAATTGGATTCTAATGGGAAGGCATTTGTAAATGTTCCTTGGACAAATACTACTTATAGTAACGCTACTACAGAAGTGAGTGGTCTTATGTCTACAAGTGATAAATCTAAACTAGATGGAATTACATCCAGTGCAGATGCAGTGTCTTTTTCTAGGACTTTATCATCTGGGACAAAGATAGGTACAATTACTATTAATGGTGCTAATACTGATATTTATGCTCCTACTGCTGGAACATCCCCAACTTATGGTCAGGCTACATCCTCTACATTAGGGTTAGTAAAAATAGGTTATCCTGAAAGTGGTAGAAATTATCCTGTTGAGTTAAATTCTTCTGGACAAATGTATGTCAATGTCCCTTGGACAGATAATAACACTACTTATGGACTTGCTACTACCGGTGCTAATGGATTGTTAAAACAACTAAGTGGAAATACCTCTCAATATATGAGAGGTGATGGTACTTGGGCTACTCCTCCTAATACTACTTATAGTTTGGTAGGAGCTAATGGTTCAACTGGATTAATAAAGAATGGTAGTTCAATAACCAATGCTTCAGGATATACAGCTTGCCCCATTATTGGGGGAGTGCCTTATTATAAGAATACTACCTATTCAGCAGCAACAGCATCTAGTTCTGGACTTATGTCTGCATCAGATAAATCAGATTTTGATGAAATTAGAGCAGATTGGTCCAATGGTGGTGTATTTGTTCATGAAAATAGTTCTCTATATAATTTAGCAATTAGAGATGGCTCTCCATCTAGTAAGACAGATGAGTTAGCAATATTTCTAGATGATGGAACTCTAAGTAGTTCAGCAGTAGCATTAAGTCAAATTGCTCTAGTTGATAAATCAAATGTATGGTCAGTATATCAGGACTTTAAAGCAGGAGCAGGTAATTCTGGGTCTGACATGAGATTTAAGAAGGAAGTAGAGCCTGTAACAAGTATATCTGAAAGTATAGCTAAACTCGATATAATCCAATATATTTGGGAACATCCTGATGAAGAGAGAATAAGGAATACCTTTGGTGTTAAAGCTGGCCAGTTACTCGAACTAGGAGGCATATTCGCTACTATGGTTCATAGTAGAGGCGATAAATATAAGACCAAGTGGGTAGAATATGATAGATTTGGGGTATTAGCTATCAAAGCTATACAGGAGTTGCTGAAAAGACTAGAATACTGTGAGACTGAGATTGCAAAACTTAAGACTAAGTTATAATTATGGGAAGGGAGTTTATGACACAAATAGAGGCAGTGAAAAAGGTAGGGGCTTCCCTATCTTCTGCCTCAAAGCTATTTTGTACATCTGCGTGGCTAGCAGGCCACTCTGGAATATTTGATATTAATCAACTGACTAGTTATGAGAACAAAGAGTTTGTATCAGAACTGCATATAAAACCTGCTATAGTGATAACTAAGTATAAGGTTAAAGTGCCTTCTTTCAAGATAGCTTTTGCCCTTGAATCTGGTACTCCTTCTGGATTTACCTATCTTGATAAGTCTCAACAATTAGCCCAAACAAAAGCAGTATTATGTATAGTCTCTAGTGATGGAGGGACGTATACATCAGATTCTTACTATACACCTAGTGATGGTGGAACAGATTCTAGCTATGGTGTCCCCTATCTCCAATTCTCTAATATGGAGGTAACTGTAATGCCTAATACCACTGTAAGTAAGATGTATGTTGTATTATATAATGACTCTAATACTCTTGTTCAATATCAGGGCAGGAACATTACTAATCTTATGTCAGGTAACAACATATATAAGTTGGTAAAGGCTAGAATGAGAAACACCTCTGATTATTCCTCATTATTCAATGGAGCAAACTATACTAAGACTGCATCTATATCTGATTCTAATGGATTTACAGAAAATTGTGTATGGTGCATGATGGTACCATTAGTTGATGATGGAAAGTCTAATGGAGATTATTCAGTTGGTCAAAACTTAGATAGTCTACCTACCAATATAAATAGTAATAGAGAAACATATAATTATATTGGTACCATATCCTATAATGAACTTAGTTCATTCAAGCCTAGTACATAAGATATGAAGAAAGTGTTAACAAATATTGCATTAATACTTATCCTATTAGTAACTTCTAGTTCTATTTATTATTACAATAAATATAAGGAATTATCCAGTGAACTATCTATAGCAATAAGTAATAATAAAGCTTTTGAAATAGAGAATAGTTCTTTAAACAGGTATAACAGAATGTTTAAGTTAACTATTGACCAGTTAGAGTATTATAGTGACTCTATTACCATGGAAATGAATAAAATCAGAAAGGAACTAAAAATAAAAGATAAGAATCTAGAACATTTGCAATACTTATTGTCTACAACAGGAAAGATAGATACTATCATATTTAAAGATACAATATTTAGCAAATTATTACCTCCTACAGATACACTTATAGGAGATAAATGGTATAAGTTAAATATTAGGATGGAATTTCCTAATACAATAATAGTTCACCCTGAGTTTACTAGTGAAAAATATATAGTCACTCATAGTAGGAAAGAGACTATAAATCCTCCTAAGAAATTTTTTCTCTTTAGGTGGTTTCAGAAAAAGCATAGGGTAGTGGAGGTTGTTGTTATAGAAAATAGTCCTTATGTTAGTGATAAACAACAAAAATTTATTGAAATAATTAAATAATTATGGTTGACTTAGGAATATTAATCACTGGAGGTGTAGGGCTTGTTTCCACAATAGTCAGTGGTTGGACATCATGGTTCTTTGCAAGAAAGAAATATGATAGTGAAGTTGATAGTAACCTCATAAATAACATGAAAGAATCATTAGACTTTTATGAAAAGCTCTCTACTGATAATAGAGAGAGGTTGGAAGAGGTACTAAAAAGAAATGCAGAGTTAGAGCAGGAAGTGGGGGAGCTTAGGAAACAGATGTTCAATCTTATGAGTTCCATATGTACTGACCTTACCTGCCAACTGAGAAAGAAAAACTTAAACCTTTTTAATGAGCATGGAGTTAATAGTGGACAGAAAATGGAAGAAGCAGAGCTACACCATAAGTAATCTTACTATTGATGGGAAGTGGTTTTGCAATGTACTTGAAGATGCTGATAGGGGATTGGATGATTCTATGAGTATAGCTAAGATTAGGGAATTGAAGAAACCCTCAATTACAGCTATTCCAAAGGGTACTTATGAAATTACCTTAGATGTCATCTCTCCTAAGTATTGTACTAATAGTTTTTACAAGCAAGTATGTAATGGTAAAGTACCAAGACTACTTAATGTAAAGGGATTTGAAGGCATACTTATTCATGCTGGTAATACTGACAAAGACTCAGCAGGATGCCTATTAGTAGGCATAAATCTTGAAAGAGGTAAAGTGCTTAAAAGCCAAGAAACATTTAGGAAGTTATACAAAATGTTAAGTGAGGCTAAATTAAGAGGAGAATATATACAGATTACTATAAAATGAGAGGAGTAATATATAAATATACAAGTCCTTCAGGAAAAGTTTACATAGGTCAAACCCTAAATGAATATATGAGAAGGGCTATGTGGAAGAATATTAACCATCCTTATGCAGGACCTTATATAAATAAGGCAAGAGCTAAATATGGATACTCTAATTTTAAGTATGATGTATTAATATCATTAGATTCTAATGATGAATCATTCCTAAGAGAGGAGATTGATAGACTTGAAAAGTATTATATAAAGCTATACGATTCTACTAATCCAAGTAAAGGATATAATATAACTATAGGAGGATTAGGACATGAGGGGAATAAAAATGCCATTATTTCTCCACAGTGTAGGGAAGCCTGTATAAAAAGTAACATAGGAAAAAAGCAATCTAAGGAGCAAATCCTAAAGAGGTACTTATCTGACCCCAGACATAAGAAAATAGATTGCTTTAATTTGAGTGGAGATTTTATTAAAACTTTCTTTTCTCTTAAAGAAGCTTCTAAGGAATTAAATATTCCATATCAAGCAATTCAAAGAGTGTTAAAAGGGAATAGATATAAGACAAGAAATCTAATTTTCAAGTATCATAAAGAATAAAGAAATAACCATTAAAATTCTATAGTTATGGCAAAGAAATGTAGTTGTAAAGGAAGAAATAGAAATAAGAAAAATAAGTAATTATGGATGCAAGAATAGTTTCAAATCAAGTCGTAAATAGTTTACAAGTATCTATACTTAGAGATGTCCCTCCAGGTGATTTTATACCTGGTCTTAACTTTTTGATAAAGAACATATCTGATGAAGATGTAGAAGCTACTATAATTCCAGCGGGACAAAAAGAAAGTATAAAGACTATAATGGGTATTGGATGGAATCCAGAGATATGTAGAGGAATTATAAATGCTCCCAAGGGGGTTTTTCAATATGGATATTAAATTATGGCAACATCAATTATAGGCACAGTAAAGCACCTTCCTAAAGCATCAGTATTACCTTCTTTACCGGAAGAAGGTATTTCTAATAGGATATATTTTGTACCTAGTAAAAATCCTACAGAGGATAATAGGTATAGTGAGTACTTATGGGTAAAAGATGATGATCATCCAGAGGGATATTGGGAATTAGTTGGTCCTACAGCAATAGATTTGACAAATTATGCAACCAAAGAGGACCTTAATAATTATCTCTTATTGACAGGAGGTAATATGCTAGATAATATAACTTTTCCACAGGAAAAGGGAATAGTTATATCAGGTAAATCTGATTCTGATTTACTCACTGCTACTGGTAAATCTACTACATTGAAAACCATCAATGGTACTACTTTATTTGGAAGTGATAACATAGAAATAGATACCTCAAATATCTCCGTATCCCTTGAATGGTACAAAAGAAATAGCTTATCAGAGGAGGCTACTATTAACCTAAATATTGGGAGGTCAAAAGTAAATTTATTCCCTAATATATTTAACTTATTTACATCAGGTATTGCACATACCCAGACTAGTCTCTATTTAGAACTTAGTGCAAATCCTGGTGCAGGTAGCTTACCCCAAGCTCCTACTTCTCTCTGTCAATGGAAGATACCATTAGCTGATAATAATACTGCGGGTATTATATCAAGTAAGGATAAATCTAAGCTTGATAGTCTATCTGATCCTAAAAACCTTTTAGCCTATGGGGTAGAGTGGGATTATACTAACAATAGTCCTATACTTACTAGAATAGGCAATATGGAATACCATAAAACCCTACCTATACAGTCAGCCTTAAGAGGCTGTGTATGCCAAGGTAAAAGAATTATGTACTACTTAGACCCTAATGACTGGTCTAAAAAGGCAGATGGGACAGAGTCTAGATTAGATGGCTATGATGGCACAGTGCAAGTAGAGGTTCCAGAGTTTTATTTGTGGTCAGAAATAGACGGAAATATAAGAAGAGTATGGATTTCCACACAAAAACTAGTACCTTATGCTGTAAAAATTCCTCACATGCTTCTAGATGCTTATAGGAGCACTGTACTTAATAAGGTACCTGAAGACATGGGATACCTATCGACTCTTCCTGTAAATAGTGCTATTTCTGTTGTAAATACCTCTGACTATTGTAGAGGAGGAAGTAATGATTCAAATAAAGATGTTTACTTAGAATCAGATAAATTTAGAACTCTCTTAGGTAAACCTAGAACAAATATTCCTAGAGAGACTTTTAGGGCCTATGCTAAGAATGCAGGAAAAATGCTTTTGACGTATGAATATTATAAGGCAATATTTTATTGGTTATATATTATAGAGTATGGCAATTTTAATAGTCAACTAGAATTTAATTCTAATTTAACTGAAGAAGGATATAGACAGGGTGGTTTAGGCAATGGGGTTACTTATTGGAGTGATAGTGAATGGAATAGTTATAATTCTAGAAATCCTATTGTTCCGTGTGGATATGGAAATGAATTTGGTAATTTTACTGGTGTTAAAAATGTATTAATCCCAGAGACAATAGTCGGTGATTTTATAGTGTCTGCTAAAACTCTACAAATGAATAGATGGAGAGGTTTTGATACTCCCTTTGGAGATATTTGGACAAATCTGGATGGAATATTAATAGATACCCCTATTAATGCTTCTGAGTCTACACCGAATTATGTGTATATTATAAACGACCCTAATAAATTTACTGATACCTTATCAGAGGCGGCTAATAATGCAGATAGGGTAATAGTATCTAGACATACTAGTGGATATATTACTGAATTTTCATTAGGTGAGTATGCTGATATAGTACCAGTTAATGTAGGAGGAAATTCTACTACTTACATGTGTGATTATTATTGGGTAGATTATGATAATACTCAAGACACTCTACTGGTTGGTGGCACTGCTTTCGATGGCTCTCGTGCCGGTTTGGCTGGCTTCCATTCCGCTTTTGGCTCGGGTAATGCTCGTGTCTATGTCGGCTTTAGGTGCCTAACCCTCTTAAGTTAATCTGTCAAAATAGATATATATAAATCATAGTTTTACTATGTAGGACTTGTATCATGTGACTTTGATTAGGCTAGGCAATTAAAACTAGTTAGTAGCAATGCTATCAATAGCTCTAATGCCAGTTTAGCTAACTTCAATTCCACTAATAGCTCAGGTAATGCTAATGTCAATGTCAGCTTAAGGTATTTTTTTTTATTTGTGGTACATGCTCCTTGCCCCTTGGCAAAAGATAAATAGTTTAAAAAGTGCTAGTAAGAGTTACTGAAAGTGCTTAATATAAAACACCTAAATCTGTGGTTAAAAGAAAAGGAAACTTAATATCATCTCTATGTAACATAAGTAATATACTTATAGCAGATAGTAATGCTAGGAAGGCTAAGAAGAGGAGTAAAAGGTTTATAGAGAAACATGACCAAAATATTATAGATGAGGATATGGCTATAGCTGTATCTTTTTATAATCTAAGCTATAAGACTTCTCCTTATGTTACATATAAAATATACGAACCTAAAGAAAGGCTTATATATAGATTACCTTACTATCCAGATAGAATTGCCCACCATGCTATAATGAATATAGTTAAAGATTATTGGACTAAACAATTTATATCTAATACATATAGCTGTATAGAGGGTAGAGGGATTCATAAATGTCTAACAGACTTAAAAAGAGATTTAAGAAAAACTAGGGTTGGAAATAGGACTCAATATTGTTTAAAGTTAGATATTACTAAATTCTATCCATCAATAGATCATGATATTTTAAAGTCTATAATCTCCAGGAAGATAAAGGATTATAAAGTTCTTAGTATTATATATGGAATTATAGACTCAGTAAATAGCACTAATAATATCAAAGGCAAGGGAGTTCCTATAGGAAATTATTTATCCCAGTACCTTGCAAATTTATATTTAAATGGGTTCGACCACTGGTGTAAAGAAGAGTTAAAGTGTAGATACTATTATAGGTACGCAGATGATATAGTAATATTAGGAGATTCTAAGGAACACTTGAGGAATATTCTTATTACTATAAAGCTATACTTGAAGTATGTACTAAAACTTAATGTAAAAGGCAATTACCAAATATTTCCTGTAGAATCTAGAGGCATAGACTTTGTTGGATATGTATTTAGACATGAATACATTAAAGTCAGGAAGGGTATAAAGAATAGATGCAAGAGGAAGGTAAGACATTTGAGTAACTTAGACACTATATTACCTTCATATTTTGGATGGTTTAAGCATTGTAATGCTGTAAATCTCAGAAAATCAATACTTAGAGAGATTGAAAAAAAAATAACAATTAAATTAAATAATTATGGCTAATAACAGAAGACCAAAACCAATGTCCCCAAAGGCAGGTATAACAAGAAGTAGAAGGAGATATAATTGTGGAGGCAAACTTAAAAAGTAAAAGTCTTTATAAGGTGGAGCTGTATTTACTAAAGGTAATGCCTATGGTTATTGCTTTGGTATATTTAGTAAATACAGTATCCTCTTATTTAGGT